>Ga0307986_10002541_pt1 | contig 13055 bp, 20 predicted proteins | sample EllFjometageno82_FD_203170 | JGI IMG/M metagenome (GOLD analysis project Ga0307986, IMG submission 203170) | Marine microbial communities from Ellis Fjord, Antarctic Ocean - #82 | ecosystem: Environmental > Aquatic > Marine > Unclassified | place: Southern Ocean | collected 2014-10-09
GCTTATCGGAGATGCCTAGTAAGCTAATATTTCTCCCTAAAAACAACAAGGGGGTCTCAGTTGTAAGGAGTTTATATAGCAAGTGCTTTACTAGTGAGGGAGACTGCTTGCGTTTATCAGATCTAAGTAAATCAAAACTTGAGGATGTTAGTATAGGGGTTCCATTTTACGACTCTTATGTTTACAATAATATTTTTCACTTTGGCCTTTGCAATCTCTCTTTAGATGATTATGATCATTTTTATATTGAAGAGGCGAATGGTCATCCATTTGACTTTCAAATCAGCTTAGCCCTTAAAAGACTGGGAGTAAAAACAGAAAACGCAAAGAGCATTTATTACAGAAACAAAGAAGACTTTGAAGCCTTCCAGATGTATAAGGCTGTTTGTAGCAGGAAGCAAGGTAGAGTCCCAACTTACAGTAATCCACGTTTAGATAATTTTTGCTCCAATGAATTTTCATACGAATCCTTTTTAGAAAATGTTACCAAGTAATCAAAAATACTTAGTCTTCGACACAGAAACGGAAGGTTTAAATTTACACTCTTCTAAAACTTGGCAGCTATCTTGGATAGTTTGTCAGGGCAATAAAATCCTAGAAGAACACGATGAATTTATCTCTCATAAAGAGCTTAACATACCAGAGGTGGTCAAAAAACTAACTGGATTTGACTGGGGCCTTTATAATCAAAAGTCCCGATCACTATCGGAAGTATGGTCTAAATTTGAAACTTACTTGTTCGACCCTCAATACATTATTGTGGGCCAAAACTTACTAGGCTTTGATGTTTATATGGTCGCCCTTTTGCAAAGGCTTCTGGGTCAAGAGCCAGACTATTCTTATCTTCCTAGAATATATGATACGAGAGCTTTTGGCAAAGCATACAGAGAAGAATTAGATAAGCCAAAGAGCGACATACTTAGCTGGCAATATAAGATTATTAATGATCGCAGTCTCAAGGCTAAAGTTTCACAAAACCAATTATTAAAATTTTTCAGCATAGAGTTTGATGAGTCCAAGCTTCATAACGCTATGTATGACATTAAAATGTGTTATCAGATTTTCTTGAAACTTAAAAAACACATGGATCTATAATGTTTGAAGATTTTACACCATATGATGATTGTGAACCTGCTGGAGTAGAGTTGCCTAAAACAGTCATCAATGAAGATAAACTAAATGAACTTGGCCTTAATCTTGATAGTTCTAATAATGATATATTATATGAACTTGCTAGAAAAGGCTTAAAAGATAAAGGTATCGTAAACTACGACAATAAAGAAGTTTATTTTGCTAGGGCTAAACAGGAATTAGAGACTTTTGTAGATCTTGACTTTACAGATTATATTCTTCTTAACTGGGATGTTTTAAACTTTTGTCATGACAATAATATTCCTACTGGGGCTGGTCGAGGCTCTGCTGCTGGGTCTCTTGTTCTTTATCTTCTTGGGGTAACAAATATAGACCCAATACCACACGATCTTTTCTTTGAGAGATTTGTTTCTAAATCAAGAGCCAAGAAAGTAGAAGACAAAAGGGGCAAGCAGTTTCTTGTTGGTAGTCTTTTGCCAGATGTTGACTCTGATATTTCATATGATCAAAGATACAAGGTTATAGAATATATTGAGAAAAAGCATGAGGGGCGGACAGCGAAGATCCTAACATTTAATACTTTTAGTTCTAAGCTTTGCATAAGGGAGGCTACAAAATATTTTGACGAAGCTAGGGAAATTGAAGCCAATCAGGTTTCAGATATGATACCAAAGCTACACGGCAAAGTAAATTCATTAATACAGGCTGAAGAAGAAAGCGATAGATTTAAGACATGGGTTAAAAGTCATAAGAAAACTTTTGAAAATGCTCTCAAAGTAGAGAATTTGCCTAAAAATACTGGAGTGCATCCCTCTGGTATTGCAATTTGTTCTCAAAAAATTGAAGAAATAGTTCCATTGCAGAGGACAAAAGATGGAGACTTAATTACTGGCTATGACATGAATGATGTGGCAGACTTAATGGTCAAGTTTGACATTCTTGGTTTAAGGACTCTTACTATCGCTCATAAAACTTGCGATAAAGTTGGAATTAAAATAGAGGATATTGATCCTAATGATCAATTCATTTATGATATTCTTCAGAATTTTAAGCATCCAGTGGGTCTTTTCCAAATTTCTGCTGAAACAAATTTCAAGGTTTGCAAGAAGGTAATGCCAATAGACATTAATGAGCTTTCAGATGTTATGGCGCTTGTTAGACCTGCGGCACTAGAGTTTGTGGACTCTTACATAGATCAAAAAGTCTCGCCTGTAGAATTAAACTTAAATCCCGAATTAGATAAGATTTTATCTTGGTCAAAAAATGTGATTTTGTATCAAGAGCAATTAATGCAAATCGCTCACAAAGTATTTGGATTAACCTTAGAAGAAGCGGAGACGCTAAGGAGGATTGTGGGGAAAAAGAAGGTTGATGAAATGCCCAAGTGGAAGGATAGAGTTTATGAGGCTGGAGTAGAGAAGAAATTAGGAGAAGAGATTAGTGACTTTTATTGGAATTCTTTAGTTGCAGCCTCTAATTACTCTTTTAATAAATCTCATAGTTTCGCCTATGCTGACTTGGCTGCTAAAACAGTTTTTCTAAAACATACTTATCCGCAAGAATTTTTCCTTTCAATTTTAGAGTTTTCAGAATTTGACCCAGATCCATTGCAAGTTGTTTCTAGTGTGAATGAAGAATTAGGGGACTTTGGGTTTAAAATGCTACCTCCTTGTTTGTTCAAGTCTGATTTTAATTTTAAAATCGAGGGGAATGACATTAGGTATGGGCTAAATAGCATAAAGGGTATATCTTTAAAGTCTATACAGAGCCTAATTGACTTTAGGGGTAGAGAGTTTGCAAATAAATATGAGGTATTCTTAGCGGCCAAACAGTGCGAGATTAATATTTCCGTTTTAGCGGCTTTAATTCAAGCTGGGACCATGGATGGGGCGGGAACCAATAGAACTCGTATGGTGCTAGAAGCTCAATCATTTAACTTGCTAACTGATAGAGAAAAAAGAAATTTTGCAAAAACAGGAGAGGTGTTCGGGTATGATATTTTGGATGCTATATCAGAAGTCCGCAAAAAGCAGACTTTAGGAGACGACAATAGGCCGATAATGAAAGAGAAGCGATTTGAAACTTTTAAAAAGAAATTTGATGGCTATAAAAAAATATATATTCAAAATAGGAAACATGAAATGTTTGCAAATTGGAGGTATGAGACCGCACTACTTGGCTATAGTTACTCCCATAATTTACGAGATTGTTTCTTGGATAAATATTCATCTTTAGTTGACTTAAAGGATCTAGAGGGCTTTAGTGATAGTGAGACATTTCAAGTTGTTGGAGAGGTTAAGGATTTCTTTGTGAGAACCTCTTTAAATGATAATAAGTATATGCTATTAACTATTTGCGATAACACCGCCACTAGGAACTTTTTGTTTATGGACAACAGGAGGGAAAACAAATTATCTAATTTCCTAGATAGTGGGAAAAAGATTGCGAAAAGTCAAGTTATCGTTATAAATGGGTCGAAGAGTAGTGATGCTCTCTTCGTTGACAAAATCAATTTAGTTAATACAGATATATACATGAAATTAAGGGAGGTGAGGAATGACTAGTTTGCCGCTTACTCCTCACATAGAGGGAGTATTAGAAGATACTAAAAATTTATGCGGTGTCCTTGGTAGAAATGGAGCTGATATAGATTTATTTTTTCATTGTTTTATTAATGATTTAAGTCTTTCTTGTTTTTCTCTTCTTAAAAAAGTTGATATAGATTTAAAAGATCTATTAAAAGAATCTCGCAATGTCTTAAGTCGGAAAAAGAAAAATAAATACACTAAGAAGGTATTAAAGACGGACGTAAGAAATCTTCTCCAAGAAGCAGAGAAGATTTCAATGGAAAGTTTTCAATTAGATTATATTCCTCCAGAAGTTATTTTAATGGCGTTCTTCGAGGCGACCTCATCTCCCAAGGTTGTTAAAACATTATTTCCCTTGGGCGAGCAAAACTTTAATGAAATAGCATTTGATATTATTAAAGAGTGCTCACTAATCGTAAAAGACATTGACCTTAGCGATGATTCAGTAGAGACTATTTCTAGTGCTCCAAAAGACTGGATTGACATGTTCTCTGAAAACGAGATTCTTTCTCAATTTGCTGAAAATTTAAATTTAAAATCTTTAAATGAAGATTTCGATAACATTGTTGATTTTGACGGAAAGATAGAGGAGATATCCACTGTTCTTTGTAGAAAAAAGAAACCCAATGCTCTGCTTGTCGGACCAGCGGGGACAGGAAAGACTTCTTTAATAGAGGGCTTGGCCTCTAGAATAGTTTCTGGGGACGTTCCAGAGCTTATATCTGACAAGGTTATTTACTCTGTTAGTTTGTCTAGCATGGTTGCTGGCACTGAATATAGAGGTCAGTTTGAAAAGCGCCTAGAGGATTTTATCACTGAATCTAAAAAATACAGCAATTTAATTCTATTCATTGATGAGGTTCACACTTTAATTGGCGCTGGGGGAGGCATAAGTAATTCTTTAGAGGCATCAAATATACTTAAGCCAGAGTTAGCTAGAGGAACGATAAGTTGCATAGGAGCTACCACCATTAATGAGTATACAAATACAATAAAAAAAGACACAGCATTGGATCGTAGGTTTGAACGTATTTCGATTCGTGAGCCATCTAGATTTCAAATGGAAAAAATTCTCCCTACGATAACTTCTTACTACGAAGATTTTCATGGCGTTAAGTATTCGGACTCGTTCTTGGAGAATATTATTGATTATTGTGAAAAGTATATTCCAAATAAATTTTACCCTGATAAGGCTATTGATGTTGTCGATCATTGTGGGGCGAAATCAAAGATGAGTTATTGGGAGACGGACCCATTGATTAAAAACCAGCAAATAGAAACAATGGCTGCTGCCTTAGATCCCGACAAAGATTATGTGGAACTTTTGCAGGAGTTAAATGTATCTTTGGAAAAATGGACCAAAGGTTTATCTAAAAAAACCCCAAAAGTTAAACTTTGCCATTTGAAAGACTTTTTTGATCGGAAAAAAAACCCCTTGAACGATAGAGGGATTGCCTCTGAAACATTTGAGATTATTGGAGAGTCGCTCATTGGACAAAAGGACTTTCTAAGGAAATTAAAAGAAAAAATAATCTTATCTAGCCTTGGCATTAGATCAACTGATAATTTTGCATCTCCAGATTGTTTTATTGTAAGCGGCCCTAAATTTAGCGGCAAATCTCATTTTGCAAAATTATTAAAGGATAGTCTGGAGAGGAATTCGGTAGACGTATTATCTTATAGTGGAGTGCATTTCTCTGATTCTTATGCTCCTCATAAAATTGCGGCCTCTAATGGCAATAATACATCTATTTGTGAAAAAATTCTAATTTCCCCTAATAGCGTAATCATTATTGATGATTTTCATAAAGTTAATCCTTCGGCAATTCCATTGTTCAACCAGATCCTCAAACATGGTCAGCTACAAATGAGTAATGGGGATATTGCTGATTTTACGAATTGTAAAATATTTTTAACCAGTGCTATTTCTAGTAGTCAATCTTCAATGGGTTTTCAAAAAGTGTCATCAGGCAAAGATAATCTTGTTATTCATCCAGATATTTTATCTCTTGTTGATGAATGTTTCTCATTGAAGGAGCTAAACAAGAGAGGCTTGAGAAGACTTCTCTTTTTCAAATTAAATAGATTAAAAAATAGATTAAAAGACAGCGACATAGATCTGACTTTTGACTTTAATTACATAAAAGAAATTGTAAACCAGATTCAAAAAGAAAAGTTTAAAGTTGATGCTTTGAGCAAAAAAGTCCTGTCGGAAATAACTCCTTTTGTTTCGGGTAGGGTTTTGTCTGGAGAGAAAAATATCAAACTTTTTGTTGAAAAAGATTTGACAACTCATGATCATATGTCATGAGTGGCTCTACTGCTAAGAGAATACGTGAATTAGTCGGCTATGATAAAAAAAACGGCAATCATATTCAAAAAAAGCTTTACAAACTTCAAAAAAAACGCTACCTTGAACTTGGTAAAGAAAAGTTTTGGAAAAGCGTCCAAGGAAGATTTACGAACAAATAATTATGAATGATAATATGAGTGATAATAACACAACAGAAGCAGGGTCAACAACGAGTGACGAATGGAAGCAACGTGAACTAGGCGCTCTTTGGAGGGTTGATGGTCAAAAGCAATCTTACTATAGTGGATCTATTAAAGACTCTGAGGGCAGAGACCTTAAAATTGTCTGCTTTCCAAATTCCTTCAAAGAGAAGGGGTCAAACCAGCCAGATATTAGAATTTACGCAAGCAAAGAAAAAGACTGATATGACCGAAGAAGACACTAGTAAGTTAAAATCTTATTTAACCTCAGAAATGGTTTCCAGCATTACTTTGGCGGAAGCAATTAACATTATGCATAGTCTCGCTGCTCAAGAAGTTGAGCGGAATATAGAAGAAATGTCTGATGACGAAAAGTCTTCGGCATTACAGGAGCTTCAATCTAAAGTTGAAGAGGCTCCTGCTGAAAACAGAAAAGGCGAAACAAAAGAATAGGTGTAAGGTAATTATAATGCCTTATACGGTCAAGTTCCTAGACGATAAACTTTATCAAAGTTTGTCTTTTGATGCTGATATCAAGTTTGAATCTTCTACTAAATATTCTAAGAAAATCTGGATTTTAAAAAATTACAAAATACAGGGAGGCTTATTAGAATTAACAGAAGCGAAAGAAGACATCCATATTTCAAATGGGCATTCTTCTTTTTCTATAAATAAATCATTCAAAAATGATGAGTTAATAATTGAAGTTGTGCAAAACTACACGTTTCAGAATAATTTTGATTTTTTTGAAAAAGTAGAGTTGGATGATGACACAGGAGACGAGGAGCTTAATAAAGTCTTGGCAGAGATTAAGGAGTCTGATTTTAGCGAGCATCTTATTAAAAACTTGATACAAGAGTGTATTCCTGATCTCGAATGTAATTGTGAGAGCGAATAGAGTATTAATTACGGGCGGAGGAGGATTCATAGGATCTAACTTGGCTGCTTACTTGTCTCACAGGGGCTATAATGTAACAAAATTTGACATTAATCTTGGGGACTCTGGTTTACCGAATGTTTTTGACCAAGATATAGTTATCCACCTAGGAGCAAACTCAAGCACAACAGAGAAAGACCTCAAAAAGATTCTCAATCAAAATTTTGAGTTTTCAAAAAAGTTGTTTGAGCTTTGCGCTAGTGTGGATGTCAAGTTTCAATATGCTAGTAGTGCCTCTGTTTATGGCTTGGGGCGAAAATTTAATGAAGCTGATTTTTGCAAACCTGCATGTCCATATGCGCTCAGCAAATACATGTTTGATTGCTGGCTTTTAAATCAAGATTATCCATATCAAGGCTTTAGGTATTTTAATGTCTACGGTTTAGGTGAGAAAAAAAAGGGCAATCAAGCAAGTCCAGTCTCTAAATTCATCAAGCAAGCCAGTCAAGAGGGGGAGATTTCCCTTTTCGAAAAAAGCGATAAAGTAAAACGCGATTTTGTTTGTGTCGATGATGTTTGCGCAATTCATTATGAAATGCTTGGGAAAGATGAGTCAGGAATTTTTAATCTTGGCACTGGTAAGCCCGTCTCTTTTGTAGATGTAGCCGAAATAATACAGGCGAATTTTCCTTGTGAGATTAAGAAGATCCCGATTCCCAAGGAGCTTATTGGCCAATACCAAAAGTATACAAAGGCAGACAACTCTAAGTTATTGGGAGTTATCGGTGATTACAAGTGGAAGAGTGTAAAAGAATACATAGAAGAAAATATTGATGCTCTCTCTAATTAAATCTATTTTAAAGTCATTGGAGTTGTATTTAATTTTAAAAAATAAGTTATTTTTCTTCGAACTAACTAGTGGTCATGAAAAAAAACGCAAAAAAATCATCCAAGAGATTGAAGAAATCAGGGCTAATGCTGGCGACCCTGATAGGGCTGACCTCTTGCGGGAACAACTCATCAGCGAAGACAGATCCTTTAAACATTTATCAGCCCTCTACTCTAAGTCTTCAGAGCGGAACCTTAGTTCAGACAAGCAAGGGAATATACACTCCTCAGACAGATGAAATTTGGCATTCTGATGCTAGATTTAGGAAATTGGAAAGACAGATTTATTTTCTTAGTGTAAAATAATACACGTTATGGCAAGTTCTAGCAAAGGCAAGGGTGCGGTTAAAACAGTGGAATGGTGGAAACATTTAAGACCTTTTGGGAAACGCCGACAGAACAAAAAAGTTCGTAAAGATGGAAAAAATCAGATAAAGAATGAAGAATTATAGGCAGGTTCATGTAATCGCAGAAGATAGAGGTTTTGCATACGAGTCAGTCCCAAATACTCCAGAGTTCCACGATGAAAAAGAAGCTTTGGATTACTGGTCCTGCAACCAAAATAAAATCAAGGAAGCTAATTTTTATAATGCCCCTATTGTAATAATTAGGAGAGAAGTGCATAATGTGCTTGTCAAACGATTCTGATCTGCTAACTTCAAGGAGTTATGAAAAATATATTCAAAATAACGACCTTAGTCTTATTCGCCTCAATCTTAGGTCTAGCAGCATGGCATGATCGCAATCCAATTATTGAAACAGTAGAGATTGTAAGAGTAGTTCCTCCAGAAAAGCTAGAGGCTCATGTCTCTTTGACTAAGTGGCAGCTTGATAAAATGCTTAGCCAGTATAAGGGGGATGCCCATGCATCTGATATGTTAAAATTCAAGACTATTGTTAAGAAGGATGGTATTGGATGGAGAATCTCCTCGACTCATTTGGTCAAGAACTCCGATACATCGTTAACGCCTCAAGGAAGATTCTTTGTAGTTAACCAATCGTCCATCGATTACACTGGTGACTTTAAATCTTGCGTCGAGTATGCGGACAGCTATAAAAAGTTCCACGATTACATCGTAATAAGCGCAGAATAAAATCAAAGTTTCTTGAAAATAACCTTGATATTTCAAATTTATTATATATAATAAGACAGATCATATGAAATCCATTGAATTTACCGATGAAGAGCTTAACGCTCTAATGCAGCTAATTGATATTGCAATTAAATCTCAAGGCCTGAATGTAGCTCAGGCTGGCGTTATTTTAGCAGACAAGATCCGAGCGTCTGTATCCCCTGATTCTGGGATCGAATCTAATCCCATTCTTGCGGAAGTCTTGCCGCCTCATGAAGAAGATGGGGAAGATTAAGCTTAATTTGCTTATCACTTCTCCTTGTGGGATTAGTAATAAACAATTTCTTTAAAAAAGAAAGCACAGCGTTGTTGCATACGTTGTGTTTTTTTTTGGTATTATGCTATATTTTGTGTAAGTAAATTTACATGGACCTAAAAAATTTATTGAGAGAATTTATTAGTGGTGGATGGATTATTCCGATAATTGGAGCGCTTGGAATGATAGCACGAATGCTCAATTCTAAAGTAGATTATTGCTGGAAACAATACATAAGAAACATAGCTTCTGCTGCCATCCTTTCTGGAATTTTATGGTTTATTTTGCAGAATGCTCCAATAAGCGACTTTATTAAAGCGATTTCATATGGGGTTGTGGGAGTAATTAGCCCTGAGATTATAAATGGCGTTATTGCTTTAGCTAAAAAATACGCAAAGAACCCCGAAAAAATACTTAAAAAATAATTAAAATGGATTTTAAATCAAAAAAAGAAGTCGTTAGAACTGTTCAAAAATTACTAGAAGTTTCTGCTGATGGTGTTGATGGACCAGTTACTTGGAATTCTATATTGGCAAGACTATCTACAAAAGATGCTGTAGTTTTAAGGGGTAGCGTGTCGGAAAAAATGGTTAATTTAGCTCGTTCAGAAATTGGAATATCAGAGATTGACGGAAGTAATTGTGGCCCAAGGGTTGACGAATATAAAGCGGCGACTTGGTTAGATCCAGATAAAGGCTGGCCGTGGTGCGCTGCTTTCATATGCTGGTTAATTAGGGAGGCAATCGAAGGAGAAGATGTAGCGTTTAAGCGTCCTCAGACTGCAGGAGCTTGGGATTTTGAGAACTGGGCAAGAAAGCAAGTAAATGATGGAGTTGAGTTAAGAAAGCCTACAAATGAAGACATTAAAGCAGGAGACATTGTGATCTATACTTTTTCTCATATCGGTCTAGCAGTTAAAGACATTGATTCTAGTGGTTATGTCACTACTATTGAGGGGAATACAAATGGAGCTGGTAGTCGAGAGGGAGGCTCCGTTTTAGAAAAAAAGAGACATGTCTCTAGTATTAGAAGTAGAATTAGGATTATCTAATAGAAATTTTCAATTATCTACAATATAATCTTGTAGATGGAGGCGACTAAAATTAGGGTAAAAAAACATGATATATTTGATTATGTCATAGGGAATTCTTCTTTTGACCCAATTGAAAAATGTATTGATCCTATTAGATACGAGGTATTTGACACATTTATCTTTGACAAAAAAGCTAGACAAGATATTCCACAGGGCAAAAAGTTTTGCAAATTTGAGAAAGAATTAATCAAACTAAAAACTTATGCTAGAAAAATGGATAATTCAGAAATCGACAGTATTTGTTCTGAGTTAGAGGAGATAGCTCCTAGCTTTCTAAACCTATTTTAATCAAACTCTTTGGAGTTTTGCTAGCTTAAGAGTGCTCTTTCAAAAGAATATAAATTTCCCGTTAAATTTACAGTGGTGTAATGACTTATACAACTACATAAAATTATGGACATTATTTTTCAATTAATTCAAGACAATCCTTGGTTTGGCGTAATTACAGCATTTATCGCGTTTGCTTCTGCTGTTTCAGCTGCTACTCCTACGCCTCAAAAAGGCTCCTTTTTATCTAAGGTATATAAGGCAATCGACTGGATGGCTTTGAATATTGGCAAGGCAAAGCAAAAATGATTAGTTAAATTAATCATTGAATAAACGTCAAAACAGGCTATAATACTCTTGATGAGTGTTATGCCTGTTTTTTCTAAACTCCAAGTTCACCCAAAGGGATGGGGAGAAGAACTTTGGATAACTAATAATGACAAATATTGCGGAAAAATCCTGCAATTTAATGAGGGTGCTTGTTTTTCCATGCATTACCATATCAAGAAAGAAGAAACTTGGTGTGTGACAAAAGGCAAACTAAAGTTAGAATACTTTGACTTGCAGAAAGCGGAGAGGCTGGAAAAAGAATTAGTATCTGGAGATATTGTGCATTTGCCTCCTTGCACTCCGCATAAATTGACTGCCCTAGAAAACTCTGCTGTTTTTGAGGTAAGCACTCAACATTTTAACGAAGACTCTTATAGGGTGGAAAAGGGTTCTTCTCAAAAATGAAATTCTTAGTCATCGGAGAGACTTGCAGGGATGAATTTTGCTATGGCAAAGCCAAGAGGCTTTGTCCAGAAGCTCCTGTCCCAGTGTTTGTGCCAGAGTATACGGAAAATAACCTTGGGATGGCTCATAATGTATATAAAAATATGTTGGCGATAGATGAAGAAATCCACAATAAAACCCCCTTTGGAAATAACATAGAATTATTTACCAATGAAGCAGGGGGACATAAAACCCGCTATATTGATAAGCAGTCAAATCAAATGTTTTTAAGGGTTGATACAGATACTTATTCTCATTGTTGCGACTTGCCAGACAACATAGAGGAGTATGATGCCGTGGTCGTTTCAGATTATAACAAAGGGTTTCTTCGAAACATGGACTTAAAAGAAATAGCCAACAGAGCTAAATTATCTTTTTTAGACACAAAAAAGACATACAATCAAGATTGGGCGAGGTTGTTTTCATTCATCAAGATAAATGAAAAAGAGTATAAGGAGAACGGATGGAAGTATATGTGCGACAATTTAATTGTGACAAAGGCCTCCAAGGGTTGCTGGTATAAAGATAAAGATTACCCAATAAAAGAGCCTTCGGATATTAGAGATGTATCTGGGGCGGGAGACACTTTTCTTGCTGCATTTTCGCTTTCTTATGCTCTCACACAAAATATAGAAACATCTATATTATTGTCGCAAAATTGTTGTCAAAGAGTCATTAAAAAGAAGGGGGTTGCCACTATATGAATCATAAAAAAATATTAACTTACGAAGAGATTAAAAAAGAGAGGCAGTTTGCAAGAGAAGTGGAGAAATGTGGCATTAAAAAGTTTTTCATTTTTACTAATGGGTGTTTTGATTTGTTTCATGCAGGTCACGCTAGTTTGCTAAACTCGATGAAGAGCTGTTGCACCTTGAATTCGAAGTTAATTGTTGGAATTAATGGAGATTCTAGCGTTAAATCTCTTAAGGGAGAGGGGAGGCCTATTTTATCAGCCAAACAGAGGGCGTATACTGTAGCTTGTCACGAAGCAGTGGATTATGTGTTTATCTTTAACACCAAAACAGTGGCCAAGCAGCTTAAGGAGCTAGAGCCAGATTTCTGGTGCAAGGGAGGGGATTATGACGAGAACTCCCTAAGCAAATCAGAGCTTAAGGCAAAGGGTTCAGCTATCTTAAAAGTAATTCCTTTTGTTGAAAATATAAGTAGTAGTGATATAATAAATAGAATATGCAAATAAAACTAAACGTGAATAATTTTTCTACAGAAATGCAAGATGTCGCTGCTGCACTCTTGCTTGGCGTTGGCGGAAAATATTTAGACCTAGGAGCAGCTTCTGCTCAAACTAACAATAATACTTATCTTTTGCAAAAAAGATTAAATTGGGATGGTATGTGTGTTGATTTAAGAAAAGAACAATGCGACTTTTGGGGGGATGGGAGAGAAGATGAATATGAGGAACGAGGATCTACATTGCATACTTTAGATTGTACGACATCTAATTTTTTAGACGCTCTAAAAGAAAACTCTATGCCCAAAATCATAGACTATGTATCTCTGGATGTAGACTATGCTAGTATGCCTTCTCTTTTAAATTTAATAGAGGAAGGCGGATATATATTTAAGTTTTTAACTT
>Ga0307986_10002543_pt1 | contig 13050 bp, 12 predicted proteins | sample EllFjometageno82_FD_203170 | JGI IMG/M metagenome (GOLD analysis project Ga0307986, IMG submission 203170) | Marine microbial communities from Ellis Fjord, Antarctic Ocean - #82 | ecosystem: Environmental > Aquatic > Marine > Unclassified | place: Southern Ocean | collected 2014-10-09
GGATTAGTTTTAATTACATATTTTTTTTTTAAGTATTTTAAATAGCCAATACTTTCTCCGTCACAAAATCCATAAACTTTTTCAATTCTTTGACTTTCGTCATATTCTATAAGGTTAACTAAATTTTTTATAAAATTAGTTTTTAATAGTAGTATTAAAATTAATAAAGAAAAAATTAAGAAAAATATTTTACTTTTCATAAACTTAGGATAATTTTTTTGATATTTCATTTCCAAGTCTTAAACTCATTTGAACTATAGTATATGTTGGATTGGCATAGCCGGCAGAAACAAAGTTTGAACTACCTGATACATATAAATTTTTGTTGTTGTGAATTTTTAGGTTTTTATCTACTACTGAATTTTTTGGGTCTTCACCCATCCTTGTTCCCCCTATATGATGGTTTACACCAAGACTATCATAGCTTTTGAGTTGATAAATTTCTTCTAGAATAGCGACTCTTCCAGAATCAGTTTTTCTACAAAAATTTGCAAACTCTTCTAGAATTATTTTTGCATTTTCAATTGTACTTTTACTTTGTTTATAAAACAATTTAGTCATTGGAACATTTAAATCATCTCTTAATTGAGCATGAAGTGTAATCTGATTATTAATCTTTGGCTCTTCTTCTAGTTGTAAAAAAATATTTCCACATTTTAAATCCTTCTTAAACACTTTTCGTGCAATTTTTTTCCCAAAGTCTGGAGCGACACAAAGCAAGTCTTTAATAATCTCTTTGTGTATTTTTGTATCCTCTATAGCGTTCATGTAAAAAGAACCTCCTAGAATGTCTTTTTCTTTTCTTATTTTTTCAGTAGTTGCGATATGAATTGGACCCTCATAATCTATAAATTTTTCTTTAAGGATATTCCTAAACTTACTTTTTTTTATCACACCATTACCACCTAGCATCCAGGGATGACACATCCAAAATTTTCCAATTGGAAGTCTTGGGTCAATTAATTGTGTATTCTTTTCCCTTGTCCAAAGTAGAATTCTAGAATTTTCAACTCCTCCTGAAGCAAGAATAAAATATTTGGAATGAACTTTATGTTTTTTTGTGTTTGAATGACAAACAGCGAATTGAGTATTACCATTAGTGCCTTCAAAATGTGTAACCTGGGTATTTAGAACTAAATTAATTTTATTTGATTTAAAAATATGATTTTTATATTTTTTTGCAAATCTTACCCTAGAATATTGAAATTCTATTTGATTTAGGTACTTATTCAAATTTGCATTATGAAATTTTCTTTTTATCCCTAGTATATCGCATGTTTTATCTGAATACCCCTCTAGATCTCTCATTTTGATATTCCATTTTTCAAAATTATACTCCTCTAAAGGTCTTGACCATCCACCCCAGTGACCACTTGTTCCTCCAAATTGTCTAAGTCTATTGTGGGTTAGACCTGAAATACTATCTCCAACAATTTCACCATTATAACTTTGCTGTGAATCGTAGCTATATTTTTCATCACCAGCCTCAATAATCAATGATTCAATATTATTTTTTTCCAACTCAAGTGCCAGAGTAATTCCCGCAGGTCCACTACCAACTATAACAACTGGAATATTGGTAGTATCAACTTGATCTAAATTTTTAAATATCATTAATCTTCTTCATTCAGGTGCCAAACAAACTTTTTATATTTTATTTTTTTAATTGAATTGTTTTTTGAAATTATATTATTTTTTGGTAAAACAAAAAATAAAAAACTAAATAGAAAATAAAGATTAAATTTTCTTTTTGAAAAATTTATAATTTTTTTATTTTTTTTCATAATTTAAATTAACAAGTGAAAATATAATCCAAAATAGAGCTCCATTAAATGTGCTAAATATACCACCACCAGGTAGCAGGGGTATAAAAAAAATTAATAAATAAGTGGCATTACTTAAATGATATAAATTTTGGTTTTTTAGTGATAACTTGATATTTTTAATTGAAAACCATAGCATAAAACAAATCACAAGGAGATACCCTAAAATACCCTGCTCGGATAAAATTTCAAAATGAACTTGATGAGGATGAGTAGAGCAGCCTACCACAGCATTTTTTATTTTTTTATTATAATACTTTTCTAAAAAAAAGAGATTACATTCTTTTCTAAAGTTTTTATTTCCCACACCTAAAAGTGGATAATTTTTAAAAATCTTTATTCCAATCTCATAATGAGAAAAATATTTTATATTTTGGAATCCCACAAATTTTGTTTCATGTGCGTCTGTTAATATAATTCTTTTATATGTTTCAGAATATTTGATACGCAATTGTTCATTAAACATTATAAAAAAAGAAATTAAAGAAATAACTGAAATTAATAACATTTTGTAATTTAGATTGTGACTATTTTTTTTTAAAAAATAAATAATTACAAAAAATAATAGTATTGATTTTATAAAATTTGATTTTTCCCCTGTTACGAAAACAGACAAAGGAACTAATAAAAAAATAAACATTAGGGGTAAAATTAATTTATTTTTTTTATTAAACATAAAATATGTTAATGAAGCGTAGCCAAAACACAAAACAAAACCACCAACAACCAACTCATTTTTAAAAAAAGAAACAATTCTTGTACTATCTGGACTGACATTTCCCACAATATTCATGCCAGCAAATCTTTCAAAGAAGATATCTATTATTACAATTGTTATTATACAAAACCAGCTTTTGTGAACTAAGGCTAAAATTTTATTATCTTTTAATAAAATACTAAAAGCAAAAATTAGCATTATAAACTTTATAAATAAAAAAGACCTTAAGATACCTTCATCTTTCCAAAAAAAATTAGCTTGGTTTTCAAAAAGCACAAAATATGAATATAATGAGTTTAAGCTTAAAAAAATATATAAACTTATAAGATATAAGAAAATATCTTTTTTCATCCAGTTCCAAAGCTTAAACTTGAAGCAATAAATTAAAAATAGAAGATCTATTAACAATATATTAAAATTAATAGATGCATTGCCAATAATTATAGAAATAGGCAATATACTAAAAAGTAATACTGACAATTTGTCAAAAAAATTTAATTTGTTACTAAATAATTGATTAAATAACATCATGAACTATATAAGTTGTCTCAATATTAAATGTCTGAAATTCTAATATTATTATTATTTTATTTTTTAATTTTGTACTCAATAATAGGGTACGGAAGAATTTTTACATTATTTAATTCAAATTATCAAGTTGGTTCATTTAATGGTCTTTTAGGAGTGGCCTTACTAATTTTAATTTCTTATTTTACAAATATTTTTTTTGCACATAACTATTTACACAATTCTTTAATTATTTCTTTTGGTTTACTAATTTTTATTTATGATTTAATAAAAAATTTCTCAAAAAGAATTTTTGAGTACAGAGATGTGACTGTAATTTTTATAATTATTTTTATTGCTATTTTAATGTATAAAAATCATGATGATTTCTACTACTATCACTTTTCATATACTCTGATACTTACAAATTTTGATAAAATATTTGGACTTGGAAACTTTAATCATGGCTTTAGAACACCATCCTCAATATTTTACTTAAATTCATTATTTTACTTACCGGCAATCAAGTATTACTTAATGAATAGTGGAGCAGCTTATATTTTTGGTTTTTCAAACTATATAATCTTTAAAAATATTAAAGATTTAATAAAAAAAAATAATTTTAATTATGTATTATTTTTATCAATTCTATCCCTAGTTTACATTAATACTATTTTTCCAAGAATAGCAGAACACGGCACAGATAGGTCTGCTTTAATATTAATTTTTGTAATGAGTGTTTATTATTTAAAAAGCATAAGCATAAAAAAAAATGAATTAAATTCTAATTATTTTAATTATTTTTATTTTAAATTAGCACTTTTATTTGCAATCATTATATCTCTGAAGTCATTCTATATAATTTATTTAATAATATTTTTATTATGGCTTATTCAGATAAAGAAATTTTTTAAATTAAAAATCTTTATTAATTTAATTTTTAAAAATTATGCTACTTACTTGTTATTACTTTTTTTTTCATTCACGATATTTACAACCTTTTCAAATACCGGTTGTTTAATATATCCAGCAACTTTTACATGTTTTGATCAATTCAGTTGGTCTATACCTTTAGAGCAAGTTAACCAAATGCAATTATGGTATGAGCAATGGTCTAAAGCTGGAGCAACACCTAATTTTAGAGTTGCCGATCCACAAGTATACGTATCCAAATTAAATTGGTTAGGAAATTGGGTTAATATTTATTTTTTTAATAAAGTTTCTGATAATATTCTTTCTGTAATTTTGATATCATCAATCATCTTTTTTTCATTTTCTTACAATTGTTTAAAAATCATTAAAAATTATTTTAATAATGATTATAAATTTTTTTATTATCTAATTTTATTTTTATTTTTTGAATGGTTTTATAATCATCCATCATTAAGATATGGGGGATATACACTTCTAGCATTAATCTTTTTTATACCAATTTCAATTTATCTGAGTCGATTTAAATTTGATCCACTAATATTGAAAAAAAAAATATATATCATTTTGTTATTAACTCTATTAGTTTTTATAGGTCGTAATGTAGCAAGAATTGATAAAGAATTTAAGCAGTATGGTTATGATCCAATTAAAGGGGCATTTTTTTATTTGAATAAGGATGGTTTTAGAATTAATAACAAGATTGAGAAATTATATAAAAATCATAAAATTAACAATACAAGCTTTCTTATAATAAAAAATAATCAAAAATGAAAAAAAAAATTGTTATTACAGGTGGAGCAGGGTTTGTAGGGTCTAATTTAATCAAATACTTGTTAAAAAAAACAAAATATGATTTGATTAGTTTAGATAATTACTCAACTGGTTCGCGTAAAAACCATGTAAAAACTAAAAGAGTAAAATATATAAAATCAGATACTAAAAATATAAATAAAGTTTTAAAAAATCCAAAAAATATTCATTCCCTTTTTCATTTTGGTGAGTTTGCAAGAATTTATCAGAGTTTTATTAAGATGGAAGAATGTATAAATTCAAATACGATAGGGTCTAACGCTGTATTAAATTTTTGTTTATCAAATAACATAAAACTCATTTACTCGGCCACATCGGCAACCATTGGAAACAAAGGAGATGATAAAAACTTATCTCCATATGCATTCACTAAAGCAAAAAATCTTGAATTATTAGAAAACTTAAAAAGATGGTTTAAATTTAAATTTGAAATAATTTATTTTTATAATGTCTATGGCCCTAATCAAATATCTTCAGGTAGTATGGCTACAGTAATAGGAATATTTGAGGATCTCTATAGAAAGAAAAAACCCCTAACCGTTGTTAAGCCTGGAATTCAATCAAGAAGATTTACACACATAGATGATACTGTGAAAGCATGCTATTTTGCCTGGAAAAAAAATAAATCTAGACACTACAGTATATCCAATAGAGAAAGTTATAGCATCCTTGAAGTAGCAAGAATGTTTAAATCAAAAATCAAATTACTTGCTCCACGTAGAGGGGAAAGATATGCATCAGCATTAACAAATATGAATTTATCAAATAAAGTTTATAAGATTTTTGGTAAAATTAGACTTAAAGACTATATAAAAAACATCGTTAAGACCCAATAATAAAGGAAATAATTTGTTGTTTACAACATAATTAATCTATGTATAAGTCTCGTGCCGGTGATTATTGCGAAGGGGTTATACCCGATCCCATTCCGAACTCGGAAGTCAAGCCCTTCAGCGCCAATGGTACTTTGTCTTAAGACACGGAAGAGTAGGACATTGCCGGCTATAAATAATAATTATGAAAATTAAAAGCTCATTAAAATCACTTAAAAAAAGAGACCTCAACTCTAAACTAGTCAGAAGAAGAGGTAGAGTTTACATAATAAATAAAACTAATCCTAAATTTAAAGCCAGACAGAAGTAATTTTTATGGACAATCACAACCATAAAGAGACTTGGGGCAATTTTACAAAGTTTGTATTGTGGGGTACTGTCGCGGTTATAAGTGTTTTGGTTTTAATGGCTATTTTCTTGCTGTAGAGTTCCACTATGAGAATCGTTTCAGTTTTAGAAAATCAAAAAATCGAAAAAAGAATTGCAATCACGCCGGATATTGCAAAAAAATATATAGTTCTTGGTTTTGAGGTTATTCTATCTGAAAAATATGGTGAACATTTAGGATTTAAAGACGACGACTACAAAAAATTAGGTGTTGAAATTTTTAAAAAAGAAGCCGAAGTTCTCAATAATGCAGATATAATTGTACAGCTAGGTTTGCTATCAGATGATAATCTTTCTCTTTTAAAAAAAAATCAAATTCTTATTGGAATATTTAATCCACACATCAACAAAGAAAAAATAGAAAATTTACTAAAACAAAATATTAATGTTTTTTCTTTAGAAATGTTGCCCAGAATAACTAGGGCTCAATCAATGGATATACTTTCTTCCCAAGCAAATCTAGCTGGCTATAAAGCAGTTATAGAATCATTTGCAAATTTTGAGAAAGCCATACCAATGATGATGACTGCGGCTGGAACAATTCCTGCAGCAAAAGTATTAGTTGTGGGTGCTGGCGTTGCCGGTCTTCAAGCTATTGCAACTGCAAAAAGAATGGGTGCTGTAGTATTTGCAACAGATGTCAGAATGGCCTCAAAAGAACAAGTCGAAAGTTTAGGTGGAAAATTTTTAAGTGTAGAAGGGTCTGAAAATCTTGAAACTGAAGGTGGTTATGCAAAAGAAGCTTCAGATGAATTTAAAAAGAAACAAGAAGAATTATTAGCAGAAACTTTAAAAAAAATTGATATTGTAATATGTACGGCTCTAATACCAGGTAAAAAAGCGCCACTAATTATTAAAGAGCATATGATAGCCAATATGAAAGCGGGTTCTATTATTTATGACTTAGCTGCTATTCAAGGTGGAAATTCAGCATTTGCAGAAGTTGACAAAATTGTAGTTAAAGAAGGTGTAAAGATTATGGGTGAAACAAATATTCTTAACAGGTTACCTGTTTCAGCGTCAAATCTATATTCAAAAAATGTACTTAATTTTGTGACAAATTTATATGATAAAGAAAATAAAAAAGTTAACATTAATTTAGAAGACGAAATAATCGAAAAAACATTAATCAAATAAACTTATGGAAATAGATCCCTTTATATTCAGATTAAGTATATTCATTTTATCAATTTTTATTGGATACTATGTTGTTTGGAGCGTTACTCCATCATTACATACACCCCTGATGTCAGTTACCAATGCAATCTCATCAGTAATAATTGTTGGAGCTATTATTGCAGGATTAGCTGGAAATTCTGATAATGACTTTACGATTTCAAATATTCTTGGATTTCTAGCAATATCTCTAGCTGCTGTAAATATATTCGGTGGGTTTTTAGTGACACAACGAATGCTTCAAATGTACAAAAAAAAAAAGAAAGATAAATAATTATGTCAGCAAACTTATCAGCAATATTTTATTTGATTTCAGGAGTGTTATTTATATTAGCTTTAAGAGGTCTTTCATCACCTGAAACTTCAAGACAAGGAAATTTTTTTGGAATTTTAGGTATGACAATTGCTATTACAATTACCTTTTTATCAATTGGTAGTTTTTCTAGTGGGCTAATCTATGTCTTAATTTTTTTATTAATTGGTGGGCTGATTGGTGCATTCATAGCTTATAAAATACCCATGACTGCTATGCCAGAATTGGTAGCAGGGTTTCATAGTTTGGTTGGCTTGTCAGCAGTACTAGTCGCAGTCTCAGCTTTTCTAAATCCAGAGGCTTTTAACCTTGGTTCCTCAGGAAGTATAAAACTTGCAAGTTTAATAGAAATGTCAATAGGAGCAGTAGTTGGGGCTATAACTTTTTCAGGTTCAATTATTGCATTTTTAAAGCTTCAAGGAATAATGTCTGGATCACCAATAACATTTAGGGGCCAACATTTATTTAATGCTCTACTGTTAATTTCAATCGTAGTTTTAACTTATTTTTTGTGTTCAACACAATCCTCTAATTTCTTTTGGATGCTGTTAGCAGTTTCTTTTTTGATAGGATTTTTATTGATTATTCCAATTGGTGGCGCAGATATGCCGGTAGTAATTTCTATGTTGAATTCCTACTCTGGTTGGGCTGCAGCTGGCATTGGATTCACTTTAGAGAATAGTGCTTTAATTATAACTGGAGCTTTAGTTGGATCATCTGGTGCAATCTTATCATACATAATGTGTAAAGGCATGAACCGCTCCTTCTTTAATGTGATTTTAGGAGGTTTTGGTGCATCAGAACAATCATCATCTTCAAGAGATAAAGAACATAGACCGGTTAAAAGTGGTAACGCAGAAGATGCAGCCTTTTTAATGAAAAATGCGTCATCAGTAATAATTGTTCCAGGATATGGAATGGCAGTAGCTCAAGCACAGCACGCATTAAGAGAAATGGTAGATACTCTTAAAAAAAATGACATCAAAGTTACTTATGCTATCCATCCTGTTGCTGGAAGAATGCCTGGACATATGAATGTATTATTGGCTGAGGCCAATGTGCCTTATGATGAAGTTTTTGAATTAGAGGAAATTAATAATGATTTTGCTAACGCAGATGTTGCATTTGTTATAGGTGCAAATGATGTAACTAATCCGGCTGCAAAAAATGATCCTCAAAGCCCTATCTATGGAATGCCAGTTTTAGACGTTGAAAAATGTAAATCTGTATTATTTGTCAAAAGAAGTTTATCCCCAGGTTATGCAGGTATTGATAATGACTTATTTTACAAAGAAAATACTTTAATGTTATTTGCCGATGCAAAAAAAATGACTGAAGAAATCACTAAAAATCTTTAAAAACCATTATTAAATCATAATTTTTATAAATTAATAGAATCTTAATCTCAAATAATATAAATAATAATTTTATCCAGTAAAATTATTAAAGTGAAAAAATATTCTATAATAAAATATCAATTTTTTTTAACTATAACATCTATTGGTTTTTGGATTTATTTATTAGGGCCAGATTTTATAAACCCTAACAATATTGAGTGGCTTCAGTCAGGTGACCTCTCCCAATATCAAATTGGGTGGAATTTTTTTAAAGATGATATCTGGAGATTTCCATTAGGTTCAAATCCTAATTATGGCATTTATTATGAGGGAAGTATTGTATTTTCAGATTCTATTCCCCTATTTGCAATCTTTTTCAAAATTTTTAATAAATTTTTACCAGAAAGTTTTCAGTATTTTTCATCGTGGATATTATTATGTATATACTTTCAATTATTTTTTTCATTCAAAATAATTTATAAATTATCAAGTAATTTAACATTCTCATTAATTTCTAGTTTATTTTTTTGTATTTCAACAATTTTTCTTAACAGAAGTGGAATACATTTATCTTTATTGGGTCAGTGGATAATATTATTAGTTTTTTATATTGAAATTAATCAAACTAAAAATAAAAGATTGTATAGAAGTTTAAGTATACTGCTATCAGTTTTAATACATTTTTATTTTACTGTAATTTTAGCTCTATTTTATATTTTTTTAAATATTTATGATTTTATAAAAAAAAAAATTAAATTAAAGTCTTTTGTTATTGAATTTTCTATAAATTTTATTTTAGTCATATTCTTAATGTACGTAGTTGGGTATTTTACAATAAATTTAGATGATGGTTTAGGATGGGGGTATGGTTTTTATAATTATAATTTGAATAGCTTTTTTAACCCATTAGGGGGTGACAATTTTGGATCTTTTAGCTGGTCTTTATTTTTGCCAACTCAGCCGTTTCAAAATGCTGAACGTGAGGGATTTTCATATCTTGGAATTTCAGGAATTATATTTTTATTTTTATTTGTATATAATTTATTTAGTAAGAAATACTTAATCATATATAGTAATCAAAAACTGCTATTTATTTGTTCACTTTTTATAATATTAGCAACATCTAATGAAATTAACTTTGGAGAAAGAAATATACTATCAGTACCTCTAAATAATTATATATATCTTTTGCTTAGCTCAATTCGAGCAAGTGGGAGGTTAATCTGGCCAGTTTATTATTTAATTTTTATTTTTGGAATAATATTTACTTTTAAAAATTTTAAAAACAAAAATCCTTCTCTAATAATTTCTATTTTATTATTTATACAAGTAATGGACCTATACCCTGGTCTTAAAAATTATAAATTTGGTTCACAGTACATATCCACCTTTCAAGATGATAAAATTAAAAACGATGTATGGAAAAACTTATCAAATAATTTTGATGAAATTAGGCTAATAGAACCAAAAAATTATTCAAATATTTATAATAAAATGTCAAAATATTTATTAACTGAAAATTACAAAAAAACAGATATAGCTTATCTAGCAAGGGTTAACAGAGAGTCCGTAGTTAGAGAAAAGTACAAACTAGTTAAGCTTTTTAATAAAAAAAATTTAGACATATTCAGTAAAACAATATTTGTCAGTGATAATATTAATTTTGTAAGAAATTTACATTACCTATATAATGAAATTCTAAATTATTATTATATTGATAATCTTTGGTTAATCTCAAAAAATGAAATTAAGATAAAAGACACATCATACAAAAAAAAATCCCCTGGATATTATGAAATAAACTTAGATGAAGATAAATTCATTGATTTAAAAAATAAAGGTAAGCAAATAACCGGTTTTGGCTGGAACAATAAGGATGTTCGAATGGGTAGCAGCATGGAAGGCTATTTTTCAACTATTATATTTAAGGCAAAGGGAAAAAGCTGTCAAAAGAATTCATTAATCAAATTTCAAATAGAAAAATATTACAAGGAGTCATCAGTACCAGTGGAATTATCTTTAATTTTAAATAAAGATAAAAAAGAAGATATTGTTTTAAATAAAAATAATGACTTTGTACTTAAATTTAACTGTAATTCAAACGCTATAAATACAATTGATATAAAAGTTAATAATCCAAAATCTTTATTTGAATTAAAAAAAGGTCTAAACAGAAATAAAAAATCGATTGTGATGAGATCGATTACATTTAGTAATTAACAATATATGATAAAAACTATAAGATAAAAAAATTATAATTTGTAATTTTTTTTTAATCGAATTAGATCAATAAACATTTTTATAGAATCTTTTATTATATTAATTTTACTTCCATCTTTATGAGTCCAATTCACAGGCAACTCACAAACTTGTAATTTTTTTTTGCGTAAAATTATTAAAATTTCAACATCATGAATATATCCATATTCTTTGATATTTCTAAATAAAAGTTTGGCAATATTATTGCTGTAAAGTTTAAAGCCACATTGAGTATCTCTAATTTTCAAAAAACTATTTTTTATTAAAGCTCTCAAAATAAGATTAAAAATAACTCCTGTAAAAACTCTGTATTTTTTGGCAATTATTTTAGAATTTTTTAAAAGTCTACTTCCAAAATAACTACAATTTTTTTTCATAATTAATTTTTTAGTATTCCAAGTATTAATTTGCTCCAAGGAAACAGACAAATCTATATCCATGGTTAAAATCCATTTCTTTTTAGAGACAAGAACGCCTTTTTTTAAAGCGTAACCCTTACCTCTATTTTTTTTATAATTAATGATCTTGATATTTATTTTTTTGATATTTTCTTTTTTGAATTTTTTGATCAAAAATAAAGATTTATCAATACTACCATCATTGACAAATATAAAATCTAGATCGTATTTTGTGTTTATTGAAAATTTCTTTATTTTTAGAAACAATATCGGCAGCCTGTTTTCTTCATTAAACAAGGGAAAAATAATAGATAAAGAATTTATCATTAGTTTATTTATATAGTTAAAAATTAAATTAGGGTAGAGGAGAAGCAGAAAAAAATAGCTAATTTGGTTGCGGGGGACGGATTTGAACCGCCGACCTTCAGGTTATGAGCCTGACGAGCTACCAGACTGCTCCACCCCGCGTTATCCTTAAATTCTATTCTTAAGTTTATTTAGTTTTTTAACTCTTTTAATATTTTCTTGAAGAATTCTTTTTTTCTTTTCAGAGGGTTTTTCATAAACACTCTTTAACTTTACCACTTTAAAGAATCCATCACGCTGTAGTTTTCTTTTAAGAACCCTAAGCGCTTGTTCAATATTATTATCTTTAACTTCTATTTTCGTAAGTACCTCCAAAAAAGTGAGTAAATAACACTTTAAAATTTTGATGTCTATTAAATTTATTCATTATTTGAGACTTCTCTTGTTCGTTTTGCTTTTTCTTTTTCTTTTTTATCTCTTTTTATTCTTCTTTCAGCTTTTTCAATGGCTTCTACTAAATCTTTTTGAGAAAAAAGTCCTAATGCAACAGGATCTTTTGGACTCAAGTTATTATAATTCCAGTAGCTTTTATTTTTAATTGACGTTACTGAAGCTTTAGTTACCCCAACCAATTTTGCTACTTGTGAATCTTTTAGGAGCGAATGATGCTTTAATAGCCATAATGCCGAATCTGGTTTATCTTGTCTTTTAGACAAAGGTATATATTTTTTAATTTTTTTATCTTCACCTGATATTTCAATGTCAGTATTCTTAATCAGCAGATCTCTATTTTCGTCGTTTGAAGATTGCTCAATTTCTTCTCTTGTAAGTTGACCAGAAATAATTGGGTTATAAGCCATTATTCCTTTTGCAACCTCTCCATCAGCTATACCTTGAATTTCTATTTCGTGTAAATTGCAAAATTTAGCAATTTGCTTGAATGTAAGTGTTGTATTTTCTACTAACCAGACAGCAGTTGCCATTGGCATTAATGGTACATTAGACATTTAATCCTTTTTTTCTGATCTGAAATTTTGAAATTTTTTATTAAATTTACTTACACGACCTTTATCCATCAATTTTTGTTTTCCACCTGTCCAAGCAGCATGAGATTTAGGGTCAATTTCTAATTTTAGAACTTCACCTTCTTTCCCCCAAGTTGATCTTGTTTCAAATTGAGTTCCATCAGTCATTTCTACTTTAATTGTGTGGTAGTTTGGATGTATGTCTTTTTTCATATCGAGACTTAT
>Ga0307986_10002544_pt1 | contig 13045 bp, 15 predicted proteins | sample EllFjometageno82_FD_203170 | JGI IMG/M metagenome (GOLD analysis project Ga0307986, IMG submission 203170) | Marine microbial communities from Ellis Fjord, Antarctic Ocean - #82 | ecosystem: Environmental > Aquatic > Marine > Unclassified | place: Southern Ocean | collected 2014-10-09
CACTAATTTTAAAGTGGATAGGTGAAGATCCTAGCCGAGAAGGGTTGATAGAAACTCCTAAAAGAGTGACTAAAGCTTTCAGAGAATATTTTAAAGGATACAACCAGAATCCTGCAGAAGAACTTAAAAAAACATTTGGTGACGTAGATGGTTATGACGACATGGTTGTAGAGAAGAATATTTCACTCGAAAGCCACTGCGAACACCATATGGCTCCAATAATTGGTGTAGCGCACGTTGCCTATATTCCTAAAAATAAAGTTGTTGGACTAAGTAAGCTTGCAAGAACTGTTGATATTTTTTCAAAAAGACTACAAACTCAAGAAAGACTTACTATGCAAATTGCAAAGACTCTAATGGAATGTTTAGATGCTAAGGGTGTTGCGGTAACAATTGATGCAGCGCATCAGTGTATGACAATGCGAGGCATCAAGAAAGAAAGAGCTACTACAATAACAAATTACTTTTTAGGTAGCTTTAAAGAAGATCTTTCACATCAAAATAGGTACTTAAGACTCATTAGTAAATAAAATATGATAAATAAATTCAAAGCACTAGTAATTGACAATCAGAATGAAAATTTTACTAGAAGTGTTCAGGAGCTTGATGCTAGCGTGTTAAAAGATGGAAATGTTTTAGTTAAAGTAGATTACTCAAGTTTAAACTATAAAGATGCAATGATACTTAAAGATGGGGGAAGAATTGTTAGAACTTTTCCATTTGTGCCGGGTATCGATTTTTCAGGAAGCGTCGTTGAAAGTGAAGACACAAATTTCAAAGCGGGTGATAGAGTTATATTGACGGGATTTAGAGTAGGTGAAGCATTCTTTGGTGGATTCTCTCAATACGCAAAAGTAAATTCTACCTTTTTAATCAAAGCACCTGCAACCATTAGCAACCTTCAAGCAATGATGTTGGGAACGGCAGGATTTACTGCTCTACTTTGTTCTTACGCAATAAAGGCTAGAGAAGAATTATTGATGGGAGAAAAAGTTAAAGATGTTTTAGTTACGGGAGCAACAGGTGGAGTAGGAAGTATTGCAGTGATGATACTTTCAAAAATGGGTTACGACGTTCATGCTGTTACTGGAAAAAAAGATAAAAATGATTACTTAAAAAATTTAGGAGCAAAAAATATTATTGATAGAAAAGAATTTGAAGGTGAGAGTAAACTATTAGAGAAAGCTGTCTGGGATGGCGTAGTCGATACCGTTGGTGGGTCAGCGCTGACAAAAATATTTGCACAAACAAAACCAGGTGGAATAGTTGCTGCATGCGGTAACGCAGGCGGAATTAAAATAAATACAACAGTTATGCCTTTTATTATTAGAGGTATAAAACTGTGGGGGATAGACTCTTCGGGAGCTTCTCTGAAACGTAGAGAATTCGTTTGGAACGAAGCTAGTAAATTAATTGATTTTGATAAATTAAAAAGTTTTACCCAAGAACTATCATTTACAGATCTTTTAGAAACCTACCCAAAACTTCTAAAAGGTGAATTTTTTGGAAGAGCAGTAGTAAACCCAAATAAATAGATATAAAATTTAACATTATGGACTGGGACAAATTAAAGATTTTTCATGTTGTTGCAGAAGCTAGCAGTTTTACAAAAGCAGCAACTATACTAAATTTGAGTCAATCAGCTATTAGCAGACAAATTCAATCTTTAGAACACGAGCTTAAAATAAAGCTTTTTGAAAGACATGCTAGAGGTTTAGTTTTGACAGACAATGGAAAATACCTTTTTCAAACAGCTCATGAAGTTATTGCAAAATTAAAAGACGTTGAAGCAACTTTCAGTGACGAGAAAGATAAACTAAAAGGAAAATTGACTGTAACTACCGTTGTAAGTTTTGGTACAACTTGGCTTACCCCAAGAATTAAAGAGTTTATGGATCTTCATCCTGAAATAGAAGTAGAGTTAATATTTGATGATAGGGAACTTGATTTAAGTACACGTCAAGCCGATGTAGCCATTAGAATGAGAAGACCAAAACAATTAAATTTAATACAAAAAAAATTTGTTGATTTTAATTACCATATTTATGGTGCAAATGAATATTTAGAAAAAAATGGCTATCCAAAAATTTTGAAAGATCTAGATAAACATAAGTTTATTACTTATGGCAAAGGAGCTCCATCCCCAGTTTATAATCCTGACTGGGTTTTAAAGCTTGGTGCCAAAGAAGGAAAAAAAAGAAAATCAGTTATGAAAGTAAATAGCGTATATGGATTACTATTAGCCGTTCAAAGTGGAGTTGGTCTTGCCGCATTGCCAGATTACATTACTCACAACATTCCTAATTTAACAAAAGTTTTACCCGAAGAATTTGGTAAACCAACTGAAACTCATTTTGTTTACCCTGCATCTTTAAAAACCAATGCAAGATTAATGGCTTTTAGAAATTTTATTTTTAGCAAAGTTAGTGAGTGGAAGTTTTAATTAAATGAACGCCATAATATTTATCCTTCCCTTTTTAGCATTAATTACTTTAGTTGTTTTTATACACGAGTATGGGCATTATTATTTTGCAAAAAAATTTGGAGTAGGAATAACAGATTTTTCTATTGGTTTTGGCAAAGAGTTATTTGGTTTTAATGATAAGTCAGGCACAAGATGGAAATTTTGTTTAATTCCTCTTGGTGGTTATGTTAAGTTTTTTGGTGACCGTAATGTATTTAGTCAATCTGAACAAAAAGAGTTATTAAATCAATACAGCCCAGAAGACCAAAAAAAATTATTTGTTGTAAAACCTATTTACCAAAGAGCCCTAGTTGTCGCTGCTGGACCTTTTGCAAATTTTTTATTAGCTATAGTTATCTTTACATTTATTTATATGTTTGCAGGAAAAGATTTTACCCCAGCTAAAATTGATGAAGTACAAGAAAATTCACCTGCTGCAATTATCGGCCTTCAAAAAAATGACGTTATTTATTCTGTTAACAACAATAAAGTTAAGAGCATTATGGATATTTCTGCTTATATAAACACCTCTACTACTGAAGAAATAACTTTATCTGTTTTAAGAAATGATAACGAAATTTTTTTTAACGTTAAACCCGATGTTGTTAATGGTAAAGATTCTTTAGGTAACGAAATCAAAAAGAAAGTTTTGGGCATTAAGCTTGTTCCACTTTATAATGAATTTAATAAAGAAAAATTAGGCCCAGCAAAAGCTCTTTATTACGCAGTCAAGGAAACATGGTTTGTAACTTCAAGCTCACTAGACTTTATTTTATCCTTACTTAAAGGAAGCGGAGACACGTCTCAACTTGGAGGGCCAATAAAAATAGCTAAAATTACTGGTCAGGTAGCCCAGTATGGAATTATCGCTTTTCTAAGCATAACTGCATATATTTCAATAAGCCTGGGTTTAATCAATTTATTCCCAATTCCTATGCTTGATGGCGGTCATCTAATGTTTTATGCCTTTGAAAAGATATTGGGCAGACCTTTAAAACAAAAGACGCAAGAAGGTTTTTTTCGAATCGGTCTTTTTTTGCTATTTTCTTTAATGTTTTTTACAACATTTAATGATTTAAAAGATATTGGGCTATTTTAAGCCATTTTTAATCACTGAAAAACTCAATAAAATCAACACTAATTAACTATACTATATCTTGTTGTTTATTATCTATTAAACACTAAAAAAAGTGTTGATTTATAAGCGTAATTGTAGAGATTAAAAAATATAACCAAAAAAGAGCTAAATATATGAACAAAAAACAACTAGTAGCAAAAATCTCTACAACATTAGGGCAAAGTAAAGCTGATGCTGAGAGAACTTTTGATTCAATTACGACAATCATCTTAAATGAGTTAAAAAATGACGAAACGGTGAAAATAGCTGGTTTTGGTACTTACAAAGTAGCAAAAAGAAAAGCTAGAGTTGGAAGAAACCCAAGAACAGGTGAGTCCATTCAAATTTCAGCGTCTCAAAAAGTTAAGTTTTTACCGGCTAAAAGCTTAAAAGAAATGTTTAACAAATAGACATTATTTATTTAGTAGCTCCCATATTAAGGGAGCTACTAAAATTTCACATACCTCCAGTACGGTTAAGACATTGTTTTTACAGTATACCTAAGGTGTTAAATTAGCTTTAGTCTCAAATCGTCTCTTAAAATAAATTCAAATTCCCAGACAATAAAAAACAAAGAGGGAAAATGAAAAAAGTATTGTTTTTAATATTAAGTAGTTTCATATTTTTATTATCATTAATAGACTTAAGTTTTGCGGAAACAACAATGTCTCAAGAAGGTCAGTATATATTTAATTCATTAGGGTTTTACCTAGGTGGAGTCCTAGTAGCTTTTATGGCTGCCGGTTTTTGTATGTTGGAAAGTGGTTTAGTGACTACAAAAAGTGTGTCATCTATTGCAGCTAAGAATATCGGAAAATTTGCAATTGGATCAATTGTTTTTTTTTTAGTCGGTTATAATTTAGCTTATGATATTCCAGAAGGAGGATTTATAGGTTCATTTTCAATATGGACCGACACATCAAATGTAGAGACCGGTTACTCAGGGTATTCAGATTGGTTTTATCAAACCATGTTTGTTTGCGCCACAGTATCTATTGTGTCCGGAGCGGTTGCTGAAAGAATTAAAATTTGGCCATTCTTTTTCTTTGCAGCAATTATGGCTGGATTTATTTATCCAATTTCAATGGGTTGGCAGTGGGGAGGTGGTTGGCTATCCGTTGCTGGTTTTTCTGATTTTGCTGGTTCCACTTTAGTTCATGCGTGTGGTGGTGCTGCGGCATTAGCTGGTGTAATCGTGCTAGGAGCTAGAGAAGGTAGGTTTGGTATTAAAGGTGAAAAGAAATCGATGATACCATTTGCAGCTTCTAGTATTCCACTAGTGACCTTAGGGACTTTTTTACTTTGGTTTGGCTGGTTTGGCTTCAATGGTTTTAGTCAACTTGCAATGGGAACTTTTGACGATGTAAATGCAATTGCAAAGATTGCTGTTAATACGCACCTTGCTGGAGCCGCAGGTGTAGTGACAGGAGCAGCTCTTACTCGCTTAATTGGAGGTAAAACAGATATCATAATGATGTTAAATGGTGCGCTAGCTGGTCTAGTGGCAATTACCGCAGAACCATTAACGCCAACACCAATTACAGCAATGGTGATTGGCTCCATTGGATCCGTGATAATGTATTTCGGAACTAAACTATTGGAACATTTAAGACTAGACGATGTTGTAGGTGCTATCCCAGTACATTTATTTGCAGGTATCTTTGGAACACTAGTTGTACCATTTACAAATATGGATACTTCTTTTGAAACTCAGCTACTAGGTGTCATCTCAGTCTGTACTTTTAGTTTTGTATTTTCATACGCTGTATTTAGATTAATGAAAGAAACTACCGGTCTTAGAATAAGTAAAGCAGCAGAAAAACTTGGTACTGATAAAGCTGAAATAGGAGTAGCAGCCTATTCAATTAGAGATTAAAAAGTACTTTTTAAAAAAATACCCCTCGAGAAAAGAAGCCCGAGTAATCGGGTTTTTTTTTAAACTTTATTTTCATCCCAAATCTTTTTCCAATCTTTGTTAGGAGACAACCCGTATATAGAATTTACATTCGTGCAATGTATAGCAAGAGACGGAATTGGTGAGACGCAAAGTTCATGTTTATATATTTCGTGTAGAGGCGATTCAAATGGATAATGTTCAAAAGTGCACATACTTAAAAACTTATCCCAATGTTTCTCTACTAGCTGTTTGCTTGTTAAAAAAGTACATAGTGTTTCATTAATCTTTCTCCAGTGATATTTTTCTCCTAAATAAATGTTAGTATTTTCAGTCTGTACATATAAATAAGGGTAATCTGTCGGACACATTATCAGTTCACCGCCAGTCAAAGAAGCAATCCTTTCATAGGTAAATAGCATTTCAGTAAAGCTAGTCAACTCATGAATATAATCATCTTCTACAAAATAAACTAAATCTTCTGATATTTTTGATAGTAATAGAGACTTATATATATTTGACATATTAGAGATTTGATTAGGTGTTGTTTCTTCATTTTTTTCGTTTATTTTTTTAATTTTATTTTTAAATTCAGAAATATCTAGGTTTAATAAATTAAACTGTATCGCTGAATAGTTAAATAAATTCTTAATTTTTTCTAAATTTTCATCACTTGAATTATGATCAATTACTGTTATTTTTATATCTGTATTAGGATGGAATTCCTTAGCATAGTTTACGCTTCGTAAAATTGAGTTAATCGATCTTAAGGTGTATTCAATTTTATCCTGCTCGAATATTCGTTTTTTACTTTGGGTAAGCATGTTAACGCTCGAGCACGTTCTAATTATTACATCTAATGATCTAACTTTCCTTGAAATCTTAACCTCACCAAGAGGTAAGTTAATAGATTTTTTCCCAGACACGCTTAATGTTTGGTTTAAGTTTTTATCGGCCGTGGGTACGTAAAAGATATTTTGGTCAATAATCTCATAACCCATTATTCTACACAGTTTAATAAATAGCTTCTTTAAAGGATTTTTAGATTTTTGTGGTTTAATTTCTTTCATGAAATATTTTTTTTATTATAATATATAATTTAATACCATGAATATAAAATCATCCCAAGATCTTGTTAATGAGGCTAATCAATTAATCGAAACGCTTGATGCCTTTAAAGTTAAGTCAATGGTTAATAACGAGGAATGTGTTTTAATTGATGTTAGAGACATCAGGGAATTATGGAAAGAAGGAACCGTGAAGAGCTCTAAACATATCCCAAGAGGTATGTTGGAATTTTGGCTTGACCCACAAAGCTCATATTTTAAGGAAAATAAATTTAAACCGAATAAAAAAATAGTTTTATTCTGTGCTCTTGGCATGAGGTCAGCGCTGGCTACGAAATCTTTAATAGACATGGGTTATAAAAATGTTGCTCATGTCAACGGTGGCTTTGATGCCCTAAAGCAATGTGGTTTAAAGATAGTTGCTAAAGAAAAAAAATAATTATTTTAAAGATTCCGCTAAAGCATATTCAAGCCTATCTTGACCCCAAAAAATTTTATTATTTACTACAAATGTTGGGGCACCAAAAACACCTTTCTCATAAGCTTCCTGCGTTCTTTTCCTAAGCTCATCCTTTAGATTCTGATTTGAAAGTCTCAAAGAAAAAGTTTTTGGATTTATTTCTAAATTTTTTAAAGTCTTGTCAATGACCTGCTGGTCATTTAAATTAATACCACTAACCCACATAGCTTCAAAGACCTTATCTATGTAGTTATTTGCTATCCCATCTTCTTCAGCAATTAACACCCCACGCATGAGGTTAACTGTTTTTATCGGAAAGTAGGAATTAAACTTAAAGCTAATTTTATATTTTTCACATACCATTTTACAATCTCTAATCATAAATTTTGCTTTAGCAGGTATAAAAGCAGGCGCTGTTATTTTGTGTAAGTTGTGTAGGCCTCCAAGCATTATAGGCTTTAATCTAAATTTAAAGTTTTGTTTAAATTTTAGTGATTTAATTTGCTGGTACGAAATGAAAGTATAAGGACTAACAAAATCGAAGTAAAAATCTATAGGCTTACTCATTAAAATTAATTTTCTTTGCGTAAAATATTCTAACAAACCAGTAAATTAAAATTCCAAAAGGTCCAGTAAAATAAGTTATTAAAATACAAGGAGCTGAAAATGCTTTAGGCATCATATGTCTCTCACTATCTCTAGCAATCCAAGCCCCAACAAATAAACTTACTGCTAGGAAATGCAACCAAAAAACTAGTCGCAAAGATTCATTTGAATATATTTTATTAAGACTATCTAAACCTAAGTAAAGCTTAAATCCTTCAAAAATATTTTCTTCCAATATAATTTGGCGCACTACAAAAATGTAAGCAGCAGCTAATAATAATGGCGCAACTATCGAGTGAGAAAAAAACTTTGTAATATTGTGATTTGGCATGAATATTAATAGCAACCAAAAAGGAACAACTCCCCAGTTTGCAAACAAATAAATGTTTTCGTAAGTCAGTAATGCATCAAGAGTATTTATCATTAAAAATAATATAGTATATTAGGTATATGAATCCCACATCAAATAAAAAAGATTTTGAAGACCTCACAACCAATTTAAAAGACTTAGCTTTTGCTTATTTAGAAAAATATAGCCCTTCAAAACAGCAATTAAAGGTTTATCTTTTAAAAAAATATTTAACAAAAATTAAAGGAACAAAATCTAAAAGAGAAGTCTCAGAAATTATCGACGAAATCTTGGAGAATCTTGAAAAAAATCGAATAATTAATGATGAATTATATTCTGACTCTAAGGCCAGAATGTTTTTAAGACGTGGTTATTCTTTGAATAAAATTAACCAATCATTAAGAAGTAAAGGCATTGGGAACGAGTATATTAAAAATAGTATAGACAAGATTAAGGAAGACACGATAGAACCTGATTTTGTTTCTGCCCTTAAGCTTTGTAAAAAAAGAAGAATAGGCGCCCTTAGACCTGGAGCTAACAGGGAGTTATTTTACAAAAAAGATATGGGAATTTTAGCCAGAGGTGGCTTTAGTTTTGGACTATCTAAAAGAGTTTTAGATTTACCATTAGAGGAATTTAATAAATTATTTCGGATTATTTAATTTTTCTTTTTCTTCTTGCTCAACTAGAATATCTAGTTTTCTTTTTAATAAATTTCTAACAATAATAAAAAAAAACCAACCAAATAAAGTTACTGAAATAACAATAATTAAAATAGTTTTAATCATTTAAATTTGGCGCTCTCTTCATTAATATACTTGGATTGGCGTAGTTCTCTTTTCCGTACTTAAAATCATTACCGTCTAATGTTTTAATAATTGCTCCCGCATGTTCCGCTACAGCATGTCCGGCTGCGTAGTCCCACTCATTAGCTCTTTCCTTGGCCGCGTAAATATCAAATTCTCCGTTTGCTATTACACAAAATTTATAAGAACTTGCCATCTTAACTACTGATGTAACGTTATATTTTCTCAATTCCTTCATAATTTCTTCAGATGGATGTTGAGTACTTGCAAGAGCAACAATCTCACCTTTAGGAGTTTTTTTTAAACAATTATTTTTATATTTTTTTTCATTTTCAATCAGATAACTATTACCAGCCCCATAAGAATAAAAAAGTTGTTTCTTTTTCGGGGCACCTACCAAACCAATATTAGCAACCTTATCAATAATTAAGGCTGCATTTAAAGTATATTCATCTTTTCCTGCAATATATTCTTTAGTACCGTCGATAGGATCTATAAGCCAAAAAATTTTTTCTTTATTTTTAATTTTTAAATCTACTGTTTCTTCCGAAACTATGGGAATATTAGGCGTTAGTTCTAAAATTTTTTTTGTAATAAGATCGTTAACCCTTAAGTCACCGTTACTCACAGGAGAATTGTCTTCTTTAATTTCTATCTTTAAGCCCTTGGTATACAGATCAATAGATTCTTGACCTGCAATATTAAAAGTTTCCAGCAAACTTTCGGTTATAATTTTTAATTCATTTTTATTCATTTTTAACTTTTTCTAGCACTACAATTTCTCCATTTATAACTTGTTTTCCTTGATTTTGAAAATTTACAGTTACCCAATTTTTAATTATAGATTGAACTTGACCAATACCCCAATCTTTTTGCAAAGGATTGATGACATAATCGCCTGGAGTGAATTCAAAATGGATCATGGAAAATACTTTATATATATAATATATATCACTTAATGATTAATTCACTAGGTTTTAGCAAACCCGCTAAAAATACAAAAATTGTTGTTGCTATGTCTGGTGGTGTCGATTCATCTGTGGTGGCTGGTTTAATGAAAGAAGAGGGGTACGATGTAACAGGAATTACTTTAAAACTGTATGATGATAGCAAAACCCCTAAGGAAGGAAGACAGTGTTGTGCTGGTCGAGACATCTTAGATGCTAAAAGAGTTTCAGAACATTTAGGAATCAACCATAAAATACTATTTTATCAAAAAAAATTCAAAGAAGAGGTAATAGACTCCTTTATTGATAGCTACGTTGCTGGAGAAACACCTATTCCGTGTGTCCAATGCAATCAAACAGTAAAATTTAGAGATCTATTCAAATACGCAAAAGAATTAAATGCAGATGCACTTATAACTGGTCACTACGTAAAAAGACTACAAAACAACGGAAAGGCCAGCATGTATAGGGCCAAAGATTCTAATAGAGATCAAAGCTATTTTCTGTTCAGTACAACACAAGAACAATTAGACTATTTAAGATTTCCATTAGGTGAGATAGAAAAAGAAGAAACACGAAACATAGCAAATAAATTAAATCTTAATGTTGCGGACAAACCAGATAGCCAAGATATTTGTTTTGTGCCCAATGGCGATTATAGTTCTGTGATAAAAAAATTTAGACCTGAGTCATTTAAAGCAGGAGATATTATAGATTTGTCAGGAAAAAAACTCGGTGAGCATGAGGGAATAATTAATTATACAATCGGACAAAGAAGAGGGATAAAAATCTCAAGTACAGATCCACTATACGTTATAAATATTGATGCTGAAAATAATCAAATTATCGTCGGCTCTAAAGAATCTCTAATTGTTCAAGATATAGAATTAAGAGATTTAAATATATTAGGTTATGAAAAAGAATTCAGTAAACAAATTTCAATTAAAGTAAGATCAACAGGAAGACTGCTTAAAGCAAAAGTTAATATTAAGAATAAATTTGCTACTGTAAATATAATTGATGGAGAAGCCGGCATCTCTCCCGGTCAAGCATGTGTTTTTTATTCCATGGATGACGTAGGAGAAAAACTCTTGGGCGGTGGATGGATTTACAAAACTACAAATAAAAACTTATCAACTTAATTAACAGGAAAAAATTCCCGCACGTAATAAGTGATACACAGTTAATTAATAATATGATTTAATAGTAATGAATTAAGAGGCAACTCTTAACTGGCCAGTTAAGGAAAAACCGAGAGGTTCAAGCTTAACGGGCAGAAAGGTGGGAAAAGTAGCGCTTTTCATTTTCACCGACTGGCTTGGCGGTAGCGCATAAAACGACGAGCCAAACTTAAGAATTGAGAGGTGTAAAAACCTCCAATTCTTTTAGTTTAATTTTTTTTCTTCCAAAAAAAACTAGTCAGTAAATAAAATAATATTACTCCAATAAAATAGTTCCACTCTAAACCATGTTTGAAATGAATGTTCCCGTTAACTATTAACAGCGGAACACTTATAATTGCCACAAATATCAATAAAGAAACTAATAAAATTTTTAATTTTAAGATATTTGGGTTAAAAAAGTTTTTTAATTTAGTTTTTAATTTGTAAAAATTTAGAACAAGTAAACTTTGAGCGATTATTTCAAATATAATAAAGCTCACTAAAACAACTCTTCTTAGAAATTTAAATATTTTTATATCCGTCTCCAACCCAAGAAGAATTGAATGAACCATTAAAAATAACGCAGATAAAATACCAAAAATCATAAAGTTATTGTTTCTAAACCCAGTATTTTTAAAATAGTTTATTAAAATATTGTTTTTATACCAATAAAAACAAAGAAGAATCGCAGTTACGATCATGAAGGGTTTAAAAATTAAGTATTGAGGAAAAGTCCTTGAAGCTCTACTTATCGATAAACTTCCATCTAAATAAGGTATCGTAAAATTGGATCTACCTATTTGGTCTACCGAGAAAAAAGTATTTTCAAAAAAATGATAATTTACAGAAATTAACAGGCAAGTGTTTATTGCTAAGAGTGGGACTAAAAAAATCCAAAGACTCAAGTATCTAATTTGAGTTATTTCTTTCATTGTTATTCTGAGAGTTTATTTTTTCTTATTTCTTTTTCTAGCTCTTCTCTTCTTTGAGCCAATTTTTCTTCTGCCTCTGTGTTTCTTAGGATATCCCATAATTTAGCCTTTTTTACACTCTTAGTTGTTAAAAATCTATATAATGTTTAAAGTATCGACTAATTATACTTAAATTATGAAAAAGTCCATAAGTACGCTTTTAAAACACAGTTCTTTTAACAAAATAAATCGTTCTGCAAATCCACCTGTAGTGCGTGCATCAACTATTTTATTTGATTCTATGCAGGAACTGGCATCTCATGAAAAAAAAATATTAAATGACAAACCAATCACTCATTATGCTTATGGAAGATATGGCAGCCAAACAACCATCGAATTACAAAAGATTGTTAAGGAACTTGAGCAAGCTCACCATGTCTTTTTACATTCTACAGGTTTTGGATCGGTATCCTTAGCCTTTATGGCCTTGTGTCAAGCCGGTGATGAGGTTTTAGTAGCGGACAACGTTTATTACCCAACGAGAGAAATAACAGAAAAGCTATTACCTAAATACAATATAACAACTAAATATTACGACCCTAATAACATTAAAGATTTGCAAAACAAGATTACTAAAAAAACAAAATTAATTTTTGTTGAAAATCCAGGAAGCATAACTTTTGAATTTCAAGATCTTAAGGAGATTGTTAGATTGGGTAAAAAAAATAATATTATTACAGCAATGGATAATACTTGGGGTACGCCACTATACTTTAAACCTTTGTCACTTGGTTTTGATGTTTCTATTTCTTCTGCAACTAAGTATTTGTCTGGGCATTCAGATGCCATGGGAGGCACTTTAGCAGTCAATAAAAAGACCTATAGTAAGGTAAAATTTTGTGACAAGCTTTTAGGAAGTAGGTTGTCTGCCGATGAAGCTTATTTAATCATAAGAGGAGCTAGAACTTTAGATGTAAGACTTAAAGCTCATAGTGAAAACACAAAAAAAATAGTTAATTTTTTAAAAAAACAAAAAAAAATTAAAGAAGTTTTATACCCACATAAACCAGGCTCTATAAATTATAAAATGTGGAAAAAATATTATTCTGGTGCAACAGGTCTCCTTTCAATAGTTATAAAAGCTAAAAGCAAATCATCTGTTTTTAAATTTGTAAATAAATTAGAACTCTTTGGTATTGGCTATAGCTGGGGTGGCTTTGAAAGTTTAGCTATTTATCACGACATATCTAAAGTTAGAAAT
>Ga0307986_10002546_pt1 | contig 13043 bp, 15 predicted proteins | sample EllFjometageno82_FD_203170 | JGI IMG/M metagenome (GOLD analysis project Ga0307986, IMG submission 203170) | Marine microbial communities from Ellis Fjord, Antarctic Ocean - #82 | ecosystem: Environmental > Aquatic > Marine > Unclassified | place: Southern Ocean | collected 2014-10-09
TTTCTTAAACCATTTGCAGCTTTAGAAACTTCATTATGCAATTGTTTGTACGAAATCTTTTTAGTATCTTTTGGATCGTCACCTACCCAAATAATGGCTGTTTTATCTTTTTTATCTTTAAGGTGACGGTCTATACAATTGGCAGAAGCATTTAATGTTCCGTCTTCATACCATTTAATTTTAACTTCTTTTTTGCTGTATTTTACGTCTTTAATTTTTTTGTATGGCTTAATCCAAGTAATTCTTTTTCCCTCAATCTTCCAAAAGTTATCATTTTTTTTAATCGAGTCAGAGTATTTTTTTTGGTATTTTGCTTTATTTGCTAGAGCACTTTTTACCCACTCAGGTTTAGTCTTTATAATTAATTCTTTTTCTTCAATTTTTTTTAAAACTTTTTTCCTAATAGGATTTATTTTTTTTTTAGGCATGAATTTTTTTTTCAAATACTACTCATCTTATTTAAAATTTTCCAGCTTTTAGAGTCTATGGGCATAACGGATAACCTACTTTGCTTAATAAGTGATAAGTGGCTAAGAGACTTGGTTTTTTTAACCTCTTCAAGAGTTACACTTTTCTTTAATTTTTCTTGAAATTTTACTTGAACAGCTACAAATCGGCCATCTTTGTCAGTTTTATCTAAGAAAGCCTCTTTAATAACCTCGACTATGCCAACAATTTCTTTACCAATATTTGAATGATAAAAAAAACAAAGGTCTCCTTTTTTCATTCCTTTTAAATTTTTAGCTGCTTGATAATTTCTTACTCCATCCCAAGGAGCACCTTTAGCGCCAGCTTTTTTTTGTTGATCAATTGACCAAACATCAGGCTCTGATTTCATTAACCAGTACTGCATCTAATTATTTTCCTTACAGTTTGATATAATAATAGATACCACTTTCATTTAATACTACTTTTAAAACTAATTCTTTGGTGGGTAAATTAACTCAACACAAGTCTTACAGGTTTTATCTTTTTTATAGTCACCACTTTTGTGTATTTCTCTTAACTCATTCATTTTGTCTGAGTGCCAAGCATCATGGATTTTTGTATTTTTAATTGATCCCAATACTAAATCCTTGTTAAAACTCACACAACAAGGGTAAATATTTTGGTTTTTTATTACAATCCTTTGAAAGGGTTGTACGCAATGAAACTTGTCCTTAATTTTTTCCTCGTACTGATCACTTGAGTAATACTCTTTATACTTTTCTTTATTAGGTGTGGGTGGCATAAACTGTTGGATAGAAATTATATCTACCTTATTTCTCCAATATTTAATAAACTCTTCCTCTTCATGTTCATTTTGTTTAAGCTTACAAAAACTTACACCGATTATAGGTAATTTATAACCACCTTTTTCTTTAAGATCTAAAAAAGTTTGAATATTTCTTTTTACTCTATCCATTGCTATGCTTCCCACTCTTACTTTTGAATAAGTTTCTTGAGAAAAGGCATCTAGGCTAAAGCGCAATCTAGTTAAACCACTATCTAATATTTGTTGAGATCTTTTAGGTGTCAGTGCGGAACCATTATTATTTAACATAATATCCATGAAACCTTTTTTATGAGCATAGTGAATATATTTATGTAAACCCTTAATTAAAAATGGTTCATTATTTCCTTGAGGGGATAAAGATGGACAATTGTATTCAGCCCCTTGATCAATAATATATTTAAAATCATCGAAATTTAAATAATCTCCTTCATAAAATTCATCAACTTCAGACTGCGTACCAATGATACAATGAGGGCATTTATAATTGCACTCCTGGTTCATATCTAAATGTAAAAATAATGGAAAGTCAGTAACTATCTCAAAATTATTCGCAGCATCCCAAGTTTTTCTATAATCATTAAATTTTTTACCTATAATTTTTCCAAGCTTAACGTTAATATCATCTTCAGTTGTTAAGTGTCTTACCTTACCATCAGTTGAATATTCTTTAAAATTTTGAGTATTGGGTTTTTTATCTTTATGTATTAATTTTTCAGTACTCATAATTATAAATTGCCATTCATTTAAAAAGTATTAAAGTTAACGTCTGTTTGATAAAATTAACTTAAAAATTATTATATGAAAAATAATACAAATAATACAAAATTATATTTTGATGGACCTAATTTAGATGAGATTGACATAGATTTTGGGTTTCAAATAGATGGATATACTTTTAATCCTTCCCTTTTTAAAAAGAATGGAGCAACTGATTATATTGAATATAGCAAAAAGATACTTGAAAAATGCTCTAACAAACCAGTATCCCTAGAAGTTTTTGCTGATGATGAAAATAGCATGATAAACCAAGGTAAAATACTTAATAACCTTGGCAGTAATGTATTTGTAAAAATTCCCATAACTTACACAAATGGCAATTCTACTTTAAAAGTAATACAAAATTTATTAGATGAAAATGTAAAACTAAATATCACTGCAATTTTTGTCATTGATCAAGTAAAAGAAATTTTACAAACAGTTAAAGATTCTGAGACAATAATCTCAGTTTTTGCAGGAAGAATATATGATTGTGGCATTGATGCAAAAAAAGAGATGATAAACATTAACAAACTTATTAAAGAAAATAGTAAATGTCAAAGTCTTTGGGCAAGTACAAGAATGGCTTACGATTATATAGCAGCAAAAGAAGTTGGGACTGACATAATTACAATGCCAATCTCGCATATTGAAAAATTGCAAATGATAGGAATGAATCCAAAAGAATACTCTTTAAAAACTGTAAAACAATTTTATGAAGATGCAAAATCTTCTGGTTTCAAAATTTAGAAAGTGGATCAATTTAATTCATTAAAAAGTAAAACAATTTTGATAACGGGCACGAGTAGAGGCATTGGAAGAAAAATTGCGGAAAGTTTTTTAAAAAATGGATCTAAAGTAATTGGTATTTCAACAGAACTTAATAAGACAAAAATAATTAATAATAAAAATTATTTACATTATTTCTGTGACTTGAATAAAACTAATGAAGTTCTTAAAACTCTAGATTTAATAACTAAAGAAGTTAAATCACTAGATATTTTAATTAATAATGCTGGAATTACTAAAGAGAACGTAAAATCAATTAAAAAAAATATCAAATATTTTGATGAAACTATAAGAGTTAATCTTGCTGCTGCATATCTTTTTTCAATAATGGCAGTATCAAAAATGAAAAAAAATAAAAAAGGTGGAACAATCATTAATATATCAAGTATTGGTGGTGAATTAGGCTTTCCTAATAATCCTGCTTATATATCTTCAAAATCAGGATTAATTGGTTTGACTAGATCTTTTGCAAGAGATTACGGCATATCAAAAATAAATTGTAACACAGTTTTACCAGGATACTTTAAGACTGATATGAACAAAAAAAGTTTAAACAATCCAAAAAAGAAAAAACAAAGAGAAAAATTAACAATGTTGGGACGATGGGGTGAGCTAGATGAACTTGTTGGGACAATTTTATTTCTTTCATCCGATTCCGCAAAATATATTACAGGACAAAAAATAATAATCGATGGAGGAATCGCTGCAAAAGGCCTTTGACGAGATGAAAACAAGTAAATTTTTGAAACCAATAAACGAGTCTTTAAAAGAACTTAATACTTTATATAAAAAAAAGATTAATAGAAACTTTAGATCAAAAAAAGATTTTCAAATAGATCCTGTTACCAAACTAGATATTAAGTCTGAAGATATTATTAGAAAAAAAATCCACAAATATTTTCCTGAACACAATATAGTAGGAGAGGAAATAAAAAATAAAATAACAGATTCAGAATATACTTGGTACATAGACCCTATAGATGGCACAAAAAGTATGATTATGGGATTGCCCTCATGGAGCAACCTTATTGGCTTATATAAAAAAGACAAATGCCTGGTAAGTTTTGCTAATTTTCCACAACTTAGAAAGTACTATTTAGCATATGATGAAAAATGCTTTGTTTTTAAAGATAGTAAATTTACTAATATAAAAACGAATAAGACTGTGAGTTTGAAAAAAGCTAAATTAACTATTAATACACTTCATTCTTTAAGAAAAAAAAATGTATTTAAATATATTATGAACTACAAAGGTTTTTTTAAAGTTACGGGTGTTGATGCCTTAAATTTTTGTTCAATAGCTGAAGGAAATTTTGATGTTTTAATCGAAACTGGCTTAAAAATAGTAGACATATTACCAATAACATTAATCGTTAGAAACTCCGGAGCATACATAACAGATTGGCAAGGTAACTCCGATTTTTCAAAGGGAGAGGTGTTGGTATGTTCTAATAAAAAAATACAGAAATTTTATCTTAAATTATTAAAGAAATCTTAACTATTGATTATTTTAGACCCATCCTGCTCAAGATTAAAATTAATATAATCAATTTTATTATTATTTAGTTTTTTACAGAGATCCTTTTTATCTTTAGTGCATACAAGGATAAAGCCACCACCACCTGCTCCAATTAGTTTTCCACCAATAACTTTATATTTAGAAATCAAATCAGAATAAAATTTATCAATACTTTTATTAGTGATTTTACTTGATAAAGATTTCTTTAAACTCCAATGTTGATTAAATATTTTACCAATATTTACTATATTACCTTTTTTGAATGCATCCAGAATAGGCTTATTAAATAACTTTATCTGATTATAATATTTTAATATGTTTTTAATTCTTTTTTTTTGAGAAAGTATAACATTAGACGAATCTCTTTTTTGCTTTGTATAAACTAATAGTAGATTATTTTTGATAATATTTTCTATTTTATCAGAAACTTTTATTTTTTTAACATCAATTTTTTCTTTTTTAGAAATTTTAATATCTAAAATACTTCCATATTGACTAACAATTTGATCTTGCCAGCCACCATGTTGTTTGCAAATTTTTCTCTCTATTTTATAAGCATCTTCAACTATCTTCTTATTAGAAAGCTTTAAATTTTTATATTTATTAATGCAATTGATCAATCCCACAACCATAGCGCTCGAAGTACCCAGTCCAGTTCTAGTGGGGACTGTAGAGTAGGTACCAACATGAACTTTATTTCTAATGTTGTAATATTTAAGAGTTTCCCTTATCAAAGGGTGATTAATTTTTTCTAATTTTCTTGTAAATTGTGTATTAGTTGTCTGGATAAGATAATCATTATCAACTAATCTAGGCATCAACAAAACATAAACGTATTGATCTATTGCTATTGAAATTAAATGTCCTTTAGATCTTTTATAATAAAAATCTATATCTGTACCGCCTCCAGATAGTGGAATTCTGTAGGGTGTCTTTGATATTATCATTTATCTAATAATATCAGACAGCTTTAATACTTGCCCTGAATGTAGAGTTCGTTTAGTTTTTTTATTTAATAAGTTATAATATTGATTAGGTAATATTCCACTTTTTGAATATATAAGTGCAGTTTTAATATTGTCTTTATTAAGTCTAACACCTTTCTTTATATCTTTTCTCACTACAAATTTTCTACACAAAATACTATGCAAAACTTTTTCTGATTTCAAAAATTTTTTCTCAGGTGATCCTAAACTAATATGTACTTTTCTACATGTGTCTGCCATAAGCTTAAATGTGGCAAACTCCAATGAAGCAGCATGATCTGGTCCTAACATTTTTTTATTAAGTGTCACATGTTTTTCAATAACTTTAGCACCTAAAGCAGCAGCTCCAGTTGCACCAGCTATACCAACTCCATGTCCAGAAAATCCCACATCTTCATTTAGTAGTGATCTTAATTTTGGAATACAATTTAAATTTTTATCTTTTTCATCACTTGGATAAGCCGAGGTGCAGTGTAAAAAAATATGGGGAGTTTTATATTTTTTAAATATTTTTTGCGTTTTAAGAATTTCATTATATGTAAGCATTCCAGTACTTATAATTGTCGGTCTTTTCTTTTTTGCTACAAATTCACAAAAATGGAAGTTATTTGCGTCTATACTTGCTATCTTAAAATAATCTACACCTATTTTTAATAATGAGTTCATACTTGTCTCATCCCAGGGTGTAACTATAAAATCAATTTTTAATTTTTTACAATATTTTTTTAATGATAAATAATCTTTATCAGTAAGCTCTAATCGTAAATCTGGATATACCCAAGTGCCAAATTTCTTTGACTTATGATTTATATCCTTTTCATTTTTACTCAAGTAACCTGTAGATTTTCCTAACTTCAGTAAAGAATTAACCAGATCTTTAGCATCTCTTTTTTGAAACTTAACAGCATCAGCCCCTGCTTTTTGTGATTCTAAAATCATTTTTTTTGCTAAGCCAAGGTAACCATTGTGATTAATACCAATTTCAGCAATTATGTAAGGTGATTTCTTAAATTTTATAACATTTAAATTTTTTACCATATCGTTCTTCCTCCATCCATTATTAAAGATTGACCTGTCATATAACAACTATCGTCAGTTGCCAAGAATTGAATTGCTTTTTTATACTCTGTACTTTTTGCCCATCGATTAAGGGGAATTCTTTTCATTACATTCTTAGTTAAAAAACTTGGTTGATTATTAAATACTGCACCAGGTACTAGCGTATTACATCTTATATTTTTATGAGCCCAATAAGTTGCTAGATATTTTGTTATTCCAATAATTGCATGTTTTGATATAGAATATCCAATAGGCTTAAAATTTTTTACTTTATTTATATCTTCACTTTTATGATAAACTCTTTGATCTGGAGCTGTGATGCCAAGGTCTGAGGAAATGTTAATGATTGACCCCCTCTTTTTTTTTTTCATATGCTCTCCAAATATTTTAGAGCAAATAAAGGTTCCAATTACACCTACTGCAAGTTCTTTTGTTAAGCTTTCAATGGAATAATCCTCAACCCTTCCTGTAAAGGAACTTTTGTATTTCGTCATTTTTGGATTCATATCTGCATTATTAATCAATACATCAATTAATAGCTTTTTTTTTCTTAATTCTAAGCTAATTTTTTTTACTTGTGCTTCTGATGAAATATCACAATGATAGCTAATAATAGTAGTATTTTTTTTTATTCTCTTTTTAAGCTTGTTGTGAGTTAATGATAAGTTTTTTTTATCAATATCAATTAATATTATATTAAATCCTATCTCATTTAGCGCAAGAGCATGCTGAGGTCCTAATAGGCCAGCAGCACCAGTTATTAATGCATTTTTTTTACTTAACATAAGTATTAAAATTTTTAATTGATTTTTGAATATCGGTAAAGAAATTTTTATGAGATTTGTAGGTCTGGAAAGAAACATCATTTAAATTTTTTAATTTTTCTAAGTTATTAACTAAAAAATTTAGTTCATGAAAATTATTTTTAATTAAAATTTGTGTTTTTCCATAAGATTCCTCCCTATATTTAATATGAATACTGTAGATCTTCTCTGGGTAAAATTTAAAATAATCTTCTATAGCAAATCCATGTGCTCTCGTATTTCCTAAATCTAACAAGATCCCCAACTTATTAAATTTTTTCATTTTAAGTAGTGGAACTAAACTCTTGGGCGACATATCAGTTTCGATGCAAACTCTACATTTAGTTTTCAGTTTAGAATAAATTAGGTGTAAATTTTTTAAGGCTAAGGATTTTTCTAACTTATTATTGTATCTTGATCTCTCTTCAATAGGTATCGAAACTCTACCAATTTTAAAAAAACTTACCGCATCTCTAATCTTATCAGCTAGCCAAAGAGATTCTACCTTTGTTATTTTGTGTAAAGGGTTGTCCATTATTAAATCCATTGAAATAGATGAAATTTTTATTTTATTTCTAAGTAATATTTTTTTAATTACTTTAGAAAAAAGAGGATTAAAAATTGGATTTGAAAAATCTGTAATTATCCACTCAACTGAATCAAAATTTAATTTTTTAGCTATAGAGAATTCTTTTTCCCAATTATGTATTGGAAAGTGTTGAAATTTTCCAGCAACTTCACTGGACAGCCTTCCTTGAATAAAAGAATAATCTATTTTAATTTTTTTAAATTTTTTTAAATTTATCAATTTAATTACTTATCTAGTTCTGTTTCCAATATTTCACATATACAATGCATGATTGACATATGAGCTTCTTGAATAAATGCTGTGACATCATTGTTTACATGGATAAAAATATCAGAACTTTTTTTGAGCTCTCCACCTGATTTACCAATTAAAGAGATTAAAAACATACCACGTCTTTTTGCCTCATCTGCTGCTTTAATTAGACAAGTTGATGCGCCGTTCTCTAAATTCCCCCCACCAGTAGAAATTAGAAATAAAATATCGTCTTTATTTCCATGTGCTATTACTTGCCTTTCAAAATATGTTTCAAATCCAAAATCGTTTGACCAAGCAGTTATTGAAGCTGGCATACCTCCTATATTAATAGCAGATATAGCATTACGTTTACTATCTTTATAAGTGCACTGTAGTTCTCCAGAAAAATGGTCAGCATCAGCACAAGAACCTCCATTTCCGGCTACTAGTATTTTTTTATTTTTTTTTGAGCACTCCGTAATTTTTTTTGCAATCAAATAAACCTTATCTTTGTGATCTACTAATTCTTCAATAACTTTTGCACTAGACTTAAAGTAATTTTCTACATCAAACATAATATTTTTTTAATTCCTTAGAAAAAATTAATTCCATTATTTTTTTTTGTTTTATTGCATCTAATTGAAGAGATTGCCATTCTTCCATCTTAAAAACTGTTATTTTACCACCTAAGCGATTATTATTTTTACAGATTATATCATTTTTAAAAATATATATAGACCCATTTTGACATACTTGCTCTTCTTTAAATAGTTGTCGCGGTTTTCTTTTCTTAAAATTAATAATTAATGGTTTATATTTTTTATTTTGTAGCGCCCAAATATCAAAATAATCTTCTGCTTGGTGGCATGAAAAAAGAGAGTCTGATTTTGATTTATTAAATATATCTAAAGCTTGATTTATATCATTTGGTTTTCTCAGTGGACTTGTTGCTTGAAGAAATATTATATTTTTGATATTAAATTTTACAGAATTAATTACGTGTAAAATAGCAGACTCTGATGAAGAGTTGTCTTTTGATAAATGTGAAGGTCTTTTTATTGCATTTACTCCCAGCTTAACTGCATAATCTAATATTTCATTACTCTCAGATGAAACATATACATTATTTTTTAATCTAGATTTTTTTGCCTGCAGAATAGTCCAATATAAAAGAGGTTTTCCACAAAAAGAAATCAAGTTTTTCTTTTTAATTGCTTTTGAATTTCCTCTTGCTGGGATAACAATAATATCTTTCAAATAACTCCTTATATCTTTAAAATAATTTATAAATTATTTTTTTGCAACCATTACTAAATTTGAATTTAACTACTATTTTGTAATCACCATATGAACGTCTCCACATAACTTTTTTTTATCTAATACGCTCTGAAGATCATCTATTAATGAAATAAAATACTTAGTTAAGTTTTTTTTATATTCTAATTTATTTGTTGGATTGCTATTTATCAATATGGATCTCATTAAATCCATCATATCAGAGCCAAACCACCATTCACCAATAATTTTTAACTTATTTTTTTTAAAAATATGATCTAAGGATTTTTCTGAATATAGGTGATTATGTACACCACCCATCACTCTAGGAAATGTATTTTGAAAGCAATGTTCTAAAAATACAGTTAAAGAAATCATAGGTACGGCAAAAAACATATATTTTGCTCTAGATTTTTTAAAATTTTCAAATATTAAATTTGGAAATTCTAGATGCTCAATTACCCCTAAGATGGTTATGATTTCTTTATCACAATTTAATACCATGCTGTATATATCGTCTATATTGAACTGATTAATTTTATTTTTCTTTAGCATTTTATTTCCAAGTTTAACCATGGATGGATTGACATCATATCCAGTTGCTTTAATCGAGTTTAATTCACATGCTTTTAAAAAATGTCCAGCACCAGATCCCAACTCAAGAATTTCTTTTTTATCCTTTATTATTTTTTTTAAGAATTCTAATTTTGGCTTAGATATATGTTCAACTCGAGCTTTATAGTCTTGTAGATAAAATTTTGAAAATTTTTGATTACCATCTTTTTTATAAAGTAATTCGTTAAATTTCTTCGTATCTCTATTCAATCCATTAAAATGACCACAAAACTTACAAATTGTATAATTTGCAAAATGGGAAGTAAATATTTTTTTTGTTATTAGTTTTTCGCAAGCCTTACAATGTTTTCTTTTTGGCTGTTTATTATAAAGCTTATTCCACTTACGTGCTTGATTTATTAGTTCTTTATTTTCATCTAAAAATCCTTTTTTTATATTTAAAATTTTTTTGGAACTTTTAGAGTAAAATACTTTTTTCATGAGTATGAAAATGTTTATATATTTAATTATTTATTGTCAAACTGTAAACAGAAGTAAACTTTACCTATTCTTAATTGTAGATCAAAATCTATTAAAAATTAGATATTATAATTTTACTCCTGCACCTTTTAAAAAAGCAGCACTCTCATCTAATGGCCACCTAGGTTTTGCTGGAAAATCTAATTCATTAAATTGATTTAATTTAAATTTTTCCAAACCAACCAAGGCAATCATTGCTGCATTATCCCCACACAAATTTATAGGTGGAAAAACAGCCTTAAAATTTTCTTCATCACAAAGCTTTGTTAAAACTTCTCTAATTTTTTTATTTGCAGCAACACCACCAGCAACTACAAATGTATTGGTTTTATCTCCATTAATATTTTTAAATTCTTCAAACGCAATTTTACTTTTTTTATAAAGTATTTCTTCAACAGTTCTTTGAAAAGATGCTGCTAAATCATATTTTTCTTGATCAGTTTTAATTTGTTTCGAAATTTTTAAAACAGCTGTTTTTAATCCTGCAAAAGATAAATTACATCCACCCCTATTAAAAATTGGCTTAGGTAATTTGTATTTACTAGGATCACCTTTTTTGGCATATATTTCTATCTGGGGTCCACCAGGAAATTCTATACCTAATAATTTAGCTGTTTTATCAAAAGCTTCACCAACAGCGTCATCAATAGTAGTTCCTAATCTTATATAATTTCCCAAACCTTGAACGTTTAAAAATTGAGTGTGTCCTCCAGAAATTAAAAGTAGCAGGTAGGGATAATTTAATTCACAATTTAGTTTAGGACTTAATGCGTGACCCTCTAAATGATTAACAGCAATGAAAGGTTTGTTAAGTGAAGAGGCCATTGCCTTTCCAAAACTTAAACCAACTGATAAACAAACTATAAGACCAGGCCCAGCGGTTGATGCTATAGCATCTATGTCTTCTATTTTTATTCCACTGTCATCAATAGCTTTTTTTGTGATTGAATCTATTTTTTCTATGTGTGATCTTGCAGCAAGTTCAGGGACAACGCCCCCAAATTCTTTATGAACATCAACCTGACTAGAAACAATGCTTGACAAAATTGTTGGGATACCTTGCTCATTTTCAGTTACGATAGAAGCAGCCGTTTCATCACAGCTTGATTCAATTCCTAGTATTATGGGCTTTTTATTCATTAAATTAGTTTTTATTAATAATACAATCTCAATATAAGTATGAAGTATAAAGCAAATAAATGAAAAATAAAAAAATTATTATAGGTTCAAGAGGAAGTAAATTAGCCCTAATCTATGCTGAAAAAGCCAGGGAAAAAATTCTAACCTATGCAAAAGATTTTGGAATTGAAGAAGTAACTATTAAAAAGATCGTAACTATGGGAGACCAGGTTCAAGATAAAAGATTATCCGAAGTAGGTGGTAAGGGGCTTTTTTCTAAGACTATAGAGGTTGAATTGTTAGATGATAAAATAGACATAGCTGTTCATGCATTAAAAGACATGCCTTCTGAAGAAACTGAAGGATTATCAACAAATTGTTTTTTGGAAAGAAATGATCCAAGAGAAATTTTAATTAGTAGAGACAATAAAAATTTAAAAGATTTAGCCCCAAATGCAATTGTTGGGACTTCTTCATTTAGAAGAGAGTTTCAAATAAGACAAATAAGAAAAGACCTTGAATGTAAATTAATTAGAGGAAATGTTGATACCAGAATAAAACAACTTAATGAGAATTTATACGATGCGATTATTTTATCTTATGCAGGAATTAATTCTTTAGGTTTAAATCAAAATATATCCCAAACTTTTTCTACTAATGAAATAATACCTTGTGCGGGGCAGGGAGTTATTGCCTTACAATGTAAAAATAATGATAAAGAATTAATTAAATTATTAAAGAAAGCTAATCACCAATCAACTCACAGCTCTATTAAAGCTGAAAGGAATGTTTTAAAGGTTTTAGAGGGAGATTGTGAAACGGCAGTAGGAGTATTCGCTAGTATTGATGGTGATAAAATTAATCTTGAAGCAGAGCTTTTTTCATTAGATGGTAGCGAAAGGTTCCATTTAAAATCATTTGAAAGTGTAGATAAGGCTAATGAATTGGGAATAGAGATGGGAAAAACGCTGAAAAAGATATCTAATAATTCTTATAAAAAATAATATGCATATTTTGTTCACGCGACCCTTAGAAGATTGTCATGAAATGATATTAAAATTTCAATCATTGGGTCATGAAATATCTCACTTACCTTTAATTAATATTGAAGGTTTAAAGTATGAAGTTCCAAACTATTCTGAGTTTAAGGGAATTATTTTTACCAGTACTAATGCTATTAAATTTTTGGATATAAAGAACATTGATAAAAAATTAAAATGCTTTTGTGTTGGAAGTGCTACTGAAAAAAAAGCTAGAAGTGTTGGCTTTCAAAATATTTTTGCTACTGATGGGAATGTAAATAATTTAAAAGAATTGATTTTACAAAATTTTAATCCTTCTGAAGGAAAGCTAATTTATATAAGTGGAGAAATAATCTCTAGCGATTTAGATAAAGAACTCATTTCAAGTGGGTATACGATAGAACGACTAATTAATTATAGAGCCAACTCGATAGAAAAATACGATGAAGACTTTATTGAAAAACTAAAATTAAAAATGCCCGAAATCACTTATATTTATTCACAAAATAGCGCGATTAATT
>Ga0307986_10002547_pt1 | contig 13041 bp, 10 predicted proteins | sample EllFjometageno82_FD_203170 | JGI IMG/M metagenome (GOLD analysis project Ga0307986, IMG submission 203170) | Marine microbial communities from Ellis Fjord, Antarctic Ocean - #82 | ecosystem: Environmental > Aquatic > Marine > Unclassified | place: Southern Ocean | collected 2014-10-09
TTTTTCCAAACAACACGATTAACATAATCAGTATAACTGTGAATTATTTTTACAATTTTATCTGAAACATTAGGCACAGAATAATCATAAACTTGCTTGATTGATCTTTTTGATCCTCTAAGTTGAGATTCTAAAATTAACAAACTTTGTAAAATCCTCTCACTTCCAAGACCAGTCATGATAACTGTAGCCTCTTCCATTCCTTCAGGTCTTTCATGCGCTTCACGTAAGTTTAGTGCTGGAAAATTCATTATAGATGATTCTTCGTTAATTGTACCACTGTCTGAAAGTACAGCTTTTGCTGATATTTGTAATTTATTATAATCTTTAAAACCAAGTGGCTTTAATAATTGAATCAAACTATGGAATTTAGTCCCTAAAGCATCTATACGTTTTTGAGTACGTGGATGTGCTGATACTATGATGGGTATATTATAATTTTCTGCAATTAAATTTAATGATTCTGTTAATTTTAAAAAATTAATATTTGAATCAATATTTTCTTCACGATGAGCACTCACAACAAAAAACTTATGCTCTTTTAAATTTAATTTATTAAGTATTTCTGAAGAATCTATTTCACTCTTATAAGTGTTAATAACTTCAAACATAGGACTACCAGTTTTAATAATCATATCAGCAGGTAGTCCTTCACTTAACAAATACTCTCTAGCAATACTGCTATAAGTTAAATTAATATCTGCCATATGATCAACTAAACGTCTGTTTATTTCCTCTGGAACTCTTTGATCAAAACAACGATTACCAGCTTCCATATGAAACGTTGGTATTTTTCTGCGCTTAGCAGCCAATACTGCCATGCAGCTATTTGTGTCTCCCAATACAAGCATGGCCTCTGGCATAATTTCATCTAAAATTTTATCAACATTGATAATTACATTACCAATAGTTTCTGTACTAGAAGATCCAGCGGCATCTAAAAAATAATCTGGTTTTCTAATACCAAGATCTTCAAAAAATATTTCATTTAACTCATAGTCATAGTTCTGACCCGTATGTACCAAGATATGTTCACAGTGCTTATCAAGTTTCTTAATTACACAAGAAAGACGAATAATTTCTGGACGTGTGCCCAGCACAGTTACTATTTTTAATTTTTTCATACCTTTTTACTTTTACACCTTATGAGTTACTGTATCAATATTTTCACGATCTAAAATTTCATTTGCCCAAAGCATGACAATAACATCTTCTACACCAATATTAGTAATATCATGAGACCATCCTGGTACAGTTTGAATAATTTTTAATTTATTACCAGATGTATTGATCTCATAAGTTTCATTTGAAATTATATGTCTAAAATTAAACCTTGCTTCACCCTGAACAACCAAAAACTTTTCAGTTTTAGTGTGATGGTAATGGCCACCTCTAGTAACACCTTGTTTTGCAATAAAAAATGAAAATTGTCCACTATCTTTAGTTTTTAAAATCTCTGCAAACATTCCTCTATCATCACCATAAGAAGGTATTGAATATGAAAATTGTTCGGGTGGAAGATAGCTAATATAAGTTGAGTATAACTTACGAACAAGTCCAACACCCACTCTTTCAGAAATTAATGATTTTCGACTCTCTTTAAAGAGCTCTATTTGAACAGCTAAATCTCCAAGTTTAATTTTATATTCTGGCTGAATAGATATTTCTTTTTTATTACCTTGTTTTCCTTGTATTATCTTAACAAATTCTTCAACTACATCATCTATATATACCAAGCTTAATTCAGAAGATGAGTCGTGAACTTGTATAGAAAGGTTGTTACTGACATTATAGCAAAAGGTTGCAACAACTGAATTATAATCAGGCTTACACCATTTTCCAAATACTCCTGGCAATCTATAGATGTGAATAGGATTTCCTGTATCGCTCTCTAGTTTTTTTAAAATCAATTCTGCCTCTAATTTACTCTTGCCATAAGCGTTATCAAATTCAGCCTGAGTAGATGATGCTATAATAATGGGAATATGTTTACCTGTAGACCGAATTGATTCACAAATTAATTTTGTTAACTGAACATTAACTGTATTAAAATCTTTTTGATCCTTTGGTCTATTTTCTCCCGCAAGATGAATAACAAAGTTTGATTTTTTTATTAAATCAGGCAGATCTTGAATAGAATTTTCACGTGTATAAGTTAGAACATTTACATCTAGTTCATTTAAGTGAATGATGAAATTTTTACCAATAAAACCATTTGACCCAGTAACTAATACATTCATATTATTCTTCAGGGTCTATAATCTCACCCTTAGAGGCAGCTTTGATAAATTTTAATTTATTTAGTAGTAACTTCATACCTTCAACATCCAACCGCTCAGTATTATCTGAATTATACTCGCTTGCATCAGTAATACTCTCTTCTCCAATATCTACATATTTAGCATAATTTAAATCTCTTAGATCTGGAGGAATTCTGTAATAGTTACCCATATCTAGAGCGCATGCCATTTCCTCTCTAGACAGTAAAGCCTCACATCTTTTTTCACCATGTCTTGTACCAATAACGCGTGTTGGGTAATTAGGCTTACCCATTAATTCACATAGTGCTTTGGTCATATCACCAATTGTTGCAGCTGGTGCTTTTTGTACAAAAATATCTCCGGGTGCACCCTTATTAAAGGCAAACAAAACTAGATCTACAGCATCATCAAGAGTCATCATGAAACGTGTCATGCTTGGGTCGGTAATTGTCAATTCTTTATTTTTATTAATGAGACCAACAAATAAAGGGATTACAGATCCTCTAGAAGCCATTACATTGCCATATCTTGTTCCACAAATAACTGTCTTTTCTCCACATTGGCGTGATTTAGCAATTAACACCTTTTCCATCATTGCTTTAGATGTGCCCATAGCATTAATTGGATATACTGCTTTGTCAGTACTTAAGCCAATAACCTTCTTAACTTGTGCATTAATAGCAGCAGTTAAAACATTTTCAGTACCTATAATGTTTGTTTTTACCGCCTCTATAGGATGAAACTCACAGGAAGGAACCTGTTTAAGAGCAGCAGAATGAAATACATAGTCTACACCACGCATAGCATTCATGATAGAATCATAATCTCTAACGTCACCGATATAAAACTTAATTCGATCATCAGCATATTTGCGCCTCATATCATCTTGTTTTTTTTCATCTCTACTAAAAATTCTAATCTCTTTAATATTTAACTTTAAAAAGCGACGCAATACAGCATTCCCAAAAGAGCCTGTACCCCCAGTGATTAATAATACATTGTTATCAAATTTCATTTTTACCATAAATATTTTATATTCATTCTACTAGTTAAGCTAAAATTATTTAATTTTTAGATACGTGGAAATCAAGTTTTTTCCAAAAGTATCCCATGTAAACATATCAATCATCCAATTTCTACCTATTTCTCCCATTGATCTTAGTTCAGTTGGACTCATCTTTGTAGCTTCTTCAATTGCTTTGATTAATGCATTCATATCTGGTGAAATAGTCCACCCACAACCAATTTTCTGTAAATTGAGCCAAGGTGTTTTATTTGTTGTAATCACAGGAAGTCCAGACATAAAAGCCTCAGGAATAACTAGACCAAAATTTTCTGAATAAGTGGGTAATATAAACAATGAGGAGTTAAACAGAACACTCTGTTTATCATTGCCATATAATCCACCAACAAGCTTAATATCATCTTCCAATCTATGCATTTTAATACGTTTTTTAATATTATCAAAATAAGAACCTTCATTTGGTCCAACTATAATCATTTTCCAACCATCATGCGAAGCATTAGCCCATGCATCAATTAAGATATCAAGACCTTTTTTTTTATGAATTCTAGAAAGAAAGATTGCATTTTTAGAATCACATTTTGAAACAAACTCTTTTTTAATTACATTAGTGCCTAGTGCTATTACCTTAATATTTGATTTGGGTAACAATTTTTGAACTGCTAATTTTTCTGACTCAGAAGTTGCATGAATATAGCTAGCTTTATTTAATAAAAATTTTTGATATAATTGAAAAGCTATCTTTTTTTTTATTTTTTTATGTTCCATTGCCCAAGGCTCCAAAGAACCATGAGGGCTTACTAATAATGGTATGTCATTCAGGTATGATGTTAAACAAGACGCTATGTTAGAATCCATCCACAATCCATGATCATGGACAATAACTCTTCTGTTTTGCTTTTGAAACAACTGAATACTCTTAAGTAATTGTTTACGGAAAATAAAAAAACGGATTAATGGATTGTTGTTCCAAATGAGTTTAATAATATTTATTTTAGGACTAATAGATTTAAAATTTACAGAATTTTCATTTACCCATGTAATAATTAAAGTTTCATGCCCATGGTCAATACCAGCGACTGCAGAATGAATGACAGCATCAGTTATACCGCTACTTTTCCTAAGATTAAGAACGGTATTAATGATAACGGTTCTTTTAACAAGTGAAGCATTCACAAATTAAAACTAAGTAATTTATTATACATTGTCATGGTATTCTGTGCATACTTTTCCCAGGTATGATCAAGCTTTATGATATTGCAAGCGTTATCTCCTATGTGTGCTCTATGTTTTTCATTATTTTTTAATTTGATTATTGCCTCAAAAAGATCAGGGGGTGAATTACTATTAATGAGTAAACCACTTTCCCCACTAATTATTGGAGAGCCACTTTCTTTTGTAGTAATTACTGGCAGTCCAGCAGCCATGGCCTCCTTTACAGACTGTGCGGAACCTTCTGAATAAGAGGGAAAAATATACAAATCACTTTCTGACAAGAATCGCATTAGTCTGTTTTGTGGGAGATGGCCATGTAAATGTATATTAGAATTTTTTAAAAACCACTCAGGAATTTCTAGATCATTTAGTATAGAGCCAACAATGTCTAGACGAAATTTAATATTTTGATCAATAAGCATACTTACTGCTTTAATAATAATACCCCCACCTTTACGAAGACCAAATCCACCTGTAAATAATAATTTAACACCACCGTTAATAGAATAAGTTTTTTTAAGATTATAGAATTTATCACTAATACCTAGATGTATAACAGAAATTGATGATTCCAAAAATCCATTTTCAATAAAACTATCTTTTACATACTGAGAATTGACTTGAATCATATCTGCTTGATGGCAGTCATCTACTACCATTTTCCAAAATAAATTATTTGGGTCAAGAAAATCATATTTTATTCCATTATTAGCTTTTAATACTTGGTTATAAAGTTCTTTTGGGTGTGCTATGCTATGATCAACAACAACTTTAATATTTAGTTTTTTTGCATGATTTATAGCTCCACCTTTACCTGCACCACTTCGAACATGAAAAATATGACAATCTTTTATAAATTTTTTTGATTCTGTACCGTATGCTTTCCACCCTATGGTTGCAGCTGTCTCTCGTTTTATAATTCGAAACTTTGATAAAAAAAACAAAAACTGTATAAAAAATTCTGAGTAAGTGCAGTTATTAATTTCATTACGATTTATTAAGGTTGATGTTCTTTTACGCAAACCATATGCTAAATTAGTTCTTCCTATAATTTTTCCTAAAAAATTAAGTAAATAATCTGGAGTTCTTATAGATGGTACCCATCCTGTAATAACTTTTACCTTCATACCTAATTTTTTTAAAGATGCAGCGCTTTCAAAAAGATGCAGTCTACCCTGACCTGTAGAAATTATTATCTTAATACTTTTTTTTAAAATATTATTCATAAAGGTAAAGTATTAAATTAAAATTCTAACACTCTAAAGACTGCTTTTAGCATAATTTATTGCATCAATAAATCCAGATGTCATTTTTTTAATATTAAATTTACTTTCTACAGTTATTAGAGCTTCATTAGATAAAGAAACACGCTGCTTGTTCTTCTTAAGTATAGTTCTTAAAATTTTTACCAAAGAATTAACTGAACCATTGGTATATGTTAAGCCATTTTTTTTATTCCTTAAACTGTAAATTTCTGGGTTGTGTTTTCTTGTAAGATTACTAGTAACAACAGGAAGTCCATAACCAAAAGCATGCATAATACTCAAACCAATATTTTCTGGATAACAAAAAACAGAAGAGGACAGCATCCACTTTGCAATTTCAGTTTCTTTATATAACTCACCCACCCATATAATATGTTTATCTACCTTGTATTCTTTTGATAAAGCTTTCAATTCTACTAACTCTTTTCCACTTCCAATAACAACTAATTTAATATTTTTTATAACTCTTGTTATTTTTGGAAGAGCTAGGATCAAAATCTTTAAATTATTTTTTGGATAAACTCTTCCAATATATATAATAGTTTTAGATGGATTAAGATTGTAAATACTTTGAAATTTTCTTAATTTTTTAAATTTTGTTGACCAATATTTTTTAGCCTCAATTATAGGTGTTTGGTCCAGCGAATTTGGTGCTACAAATATTTTTTTTTTGTTAAATCCGCTATTTATGTAACATTTAGCTGTATTAAAGTCATAGAGGATTATAGCTGAAGAAAAAAAAGCAACCATTTTTCTTAAAATATGTTTAAATTTATTTTCATTTTTTGAAAATCCATGACCCCATAATATAACTGGAACTTTATTAAGTTTAGCTCTAAATAAAGCTGGCAATAAACTTAAATAGTGTAAATCCCATGATAAAATTATAACATCCGATACAGAATTTGAAGCTATTTTCCATTGTGCTTGATGCCATAACATTGTTTGCTTACCAATAATTCTAAATTTTAACATTTCACTAAAAAATGAATTTATTCCAATAGGAACAACGTTGGGTATTGTTTTATCATTAATAGAATAAAATAATTTTAAATTAATATTTTTTTCTTTTGCTAATGATTTAAATAATGGAAGACGATATTTTGGTATTGCTGGTTGTTGTATTGATACACGAATAATTGACAAAAGATTTATTAATTATATTTATTATTTTTTGTAAAACATAAAATAGAAGATTGATATGTGAATATTTTTGGAGTTATGTTGTTAGATAAAAATAATGCTACCTCTTTAATAAAATGTTTAATACTCCCAATAATTTTTCCTTGATGAAAGTTATATATCTCTCTAGTAGGATTTGAAACTACCTCTTTAACAATATCAAAACCTGAAGATTGTAGTAAAAATCTTATTGTTGTAGGATTGTAATAGTTTAAGTGTCCAACTTTATTGAATAAAAAATTTTTTTTTATTGAGTAGTTATCTTCGAGTGGAACCTCAACAAATACGTATTTTGAAATTCTATTTGCTTCATATAATAATAATCGTGGGTGTTCAACATGCTCAACAACATGACTTAGTATAACTAAATCAAAAAATTTGTCTTTAAAGTTTGTGTTATAACCATCAAAAGTTGAAACATCCTTCATTCCAAAAATATTTCTATCCTTAATATTTTTAACACCTGAGCTTGATATCTCTAAGGCATAAAGTTCCTTTGAAAATTTTCTATTAGATAGATTTTGTAGAATGGCACCCTCGCCAGCACCAATTTCTAACACCCTGTTAAAATTTATTCCTTTACAACAGTTAACAATATTATCAGCTTTACGACTTGCACATAGCTCTCTCCATGCTGTCTCAGATTTATCACAGTAATAATCCTTATAATTATTAATCAATTCTTTGTTTGTTTTTATTTTCATAATTTAAATCCTAAATATATTTTTCTACATTTTCAATATAAATTTGACGCGTCCCTTCATGTATTGAGTCAAATGCAACAGATGTTCCATTTGAAAGCCATCTAGGGTGTAAATCACAATGCAAACCACTTCTTGTAAAAGAGTAATCAACTGCATTGAATACACCTCTGATCATTGGATCAATGCTGGTGGAAAACTCTTTGACAACATTATCACTAGGTTTATCTTTAATCATTTTGTAATCACCTAAATTAACTCTAGTATTTGTGCTAAAGCGATAAAGCATTAAAGTTCTAATACCATCTGAGTTAGGGTAAGTATCACATATCATAACATCTCTATTCAAAGGATTAACCATAGGATGTCCATCTGATTTAATAATATTTTCAGCAATTTTTGTCATACTTAATTTATTACTATCTTTTACCAAATTAAAACTCAAATTCATTGCTTTTGATTTTTTTAATAATTTTCGCAGTATTGGTTTTATATTGATCATTAATTTAGAACCTAATATTTTTTTTAAAAAAAAATTTTCCCTTAAATTTGCAACTGCCTGATTGCTTCTGCCCCAAATTAAAATTGAGTCATTGTCTTTCCAATCGAAATGACTGAGATAACCATAGGCAAGGCACCTTAAGTTGGAACCATCGATTGTAATAGTCATTAATCGTGTCATTTCACCACCATCATCTAATCTATATCTATGGAGAAATGCCAATCTATCACCATTTGGATTTAGTGATAAATGCGTGATATAATGGTGTCTTTTACTTGGTATTGGTGCTTCAAATTCAGAAACTATTTTTATCGAAATTAGCAACTCAGTTTTTTTTGTTTCTAAGTTAAGTTTAAATATTCCATCTTTGGATGGTGCATTATCTTCAGCATACTTATCATGCAATCCTGTGTACCCGTAACCACCAAGTCTATGTAATCTTGAATAATTAATTGAAAATGACAAATTTAATTTTGAATTAACAACGTGTGTTGGTGTGTTATATTTTTCTATTATTTTTTGAGTTTCACTATCATACAAACACGATCCCCAAACATTATTAACTAAGTCATTTACAATAAATTTATTACTATCACCAACCCATTGTTGTCTCGCACCTTGTGGAAAATTCCAGGCAAATGTTTGCCCAACAGAAACATATCTTTTATTTTTAATTTCAACAAAACCAATATTTGCTGGTTGATTTTTTCTAGGGGGGTGGTCTATAGCATCAACTTGAAGAGCTAACAATTTATTCCCTTCTTTATTACTTATAAGGAGATCGTGAAAACCAAAAAAATGGTGTTTTGCTAAATCAGTTAATCTGTACATATGTTATACCTTTTTAAATTAATATCAGAAAATTTAGATTTTGTATTAAATTTTTATAAATATAGAATAGAATTGTCTCCTCCAAATGCTTATTTACAATTCTACAGGACATAACAAATTATTTAATTTATTTCTAATTGGAGTATTTTTTGATGTCTTGTTAAATTTTACATAAAATTTTAGGCCAATTTTTTTTTAACCATTCAATACGATCAATCACTACCTTATCCCAAGTGAAATCTAATGAATTCCATTTAGGTTTCCAGTAATCACTGAAAAATAATGCATTCTCTATTGCTGTTGACATTGATTCAGGGTCATCTGGGCTATAATAAAAGTCATAATCAGAAAATATTTCTTTAGCCTCTCCTATTTTAGCAGTAATGATTGGTTTATTAAAATGCATATACATAAATAGTTTACTTGGTGACCTAGCCCAATCTTGGGTGGTATTTCGTAAAGGCGCTACAAAAGCATCTGAGTTTTTTAAGTATGTGTACAAATCTTCCTCAGGTACATAATTTGCAATATCTACATAATCTTGTAAATTTTCTCTATTGATGACTTGTAACAATTTTTCTTTATCTTTTCCTTTTCCTATAATTAACAATATGAAATTAGTATAAGTTTTTTTTAACTGTTTAATTGCTGTAACAACATCAAATATCCCATAATTTTCAACCAGTGTACCCATATAACAGAGAACTTTTTTATCTCTATAATCTTTTAAGAGTTTATTAGACAATTGATCATTAATACAAACTAAATCACTTGAGTATGCATAAACAGAATATAATGAAATTATTTTTTTTCTTTTTTTATTAAGCTTATTGTACAAATATCTACTAGTACAAATATGTCCTGAAAATAATGATAGAGATAATCTTTCTAATATTAAATTAAATAACCATCTTATTCTTTTAGTTTTTTGTATTGCAGATTGTAATTCTGAGTGTTCTAAAATAGATACAAATTTTTTGCTATTAAACATTTTATAAGCAAAATTTCTTAAACCAAATGATATGGAATATATAACGTCGAATTGACAATTCTTAATAATTTGATTTTTTCTATATATTTCGTTTAATACATTAGTCCTATCAAACCAGAATACTTTTACATTTGGACACTCTAACTTAACCCTATTTTTATTATTTTCTGTATTCATTAATATTAGAGATGCTTCGTGACCTTTTTTATTAAGTGCGGTCGCTAATGCTGTTGCCCCTTTGATCGTTGCAAATGTATTAATATCGCCAGTGGTTATGATGCAAACTTTCATAAATTTATCTCAATAATTAATTATATTATTCATTATTAAAGTATTTGCTATTCACAATTATGAGTAAAGAAACAATTATAGGAAAAGTATTTTTAATGTGTCCAAAAGGAGAAAATAAAAAATGCCACATCATTTCTACTGATAATATTATAATTATGGGTAAATATTTGTTATTGGCAATTCTTAAATATACTCTAAAAAAAAGTTTAAGAAATGTATAGAATAAATATAAAGAAATTATAAATCCAAAAATCCCCATATTAAGCCATGCACCTATTATAATGGAGTGTGATGGGATTATTTTTCTAATTCTTATCTTTTTTCCACCTGTTAAAACTGAAGTAATCCTAGAATATTTAGCGTCCTTATCTTTAGCCCAAGATCCATGGCCTAGTAATGGCTTATCCTTAATTGCATGCCCAGCAACCGCAAGACCAATCCTACCACTATAGAGCACCTCAAAGGGATTATACGGGTTGGCAACTTTAGTAAGTTGACTTAATGAATGATTTCCACCAAAATTTTTAGATAAAACCTGTGAAACATAGTTTGTATAAAGAATATATGGTATTATAGAAAATACTAATAAACACGTTGTAAAAAATAATTTATTTTGATTGGGTTTTAAAATTTTAATACCTAACAAAAACGCTGACATAAAACAAATAAGTCCATTTGATCTTGAATCTAACGAAAAGAATAATAGGCTAAACAATAAAATTATAACTACAGATGTTTTAAACTTATTAAGCTTATATAAATAAAAAGATAATAAAATTAACATATATTTAATAATATCAGCTCCTTTAACCTTAAAATCAGTCTCAAAAGGGTCTCCAAAGATTATGTTAGCAATAACTATGCCAAAAAAATAATATATAATTGAATTTATGTTTATATTTAGCTGATTAATAAAAAAAACAATAAGTAAAATTGCCATTAATAAGACTGTTAAACCTCTAGCCCAATCTCTAAATACTGATTGATTAACTACATCACTAATAAGTTGAAAAACAAACAATAATAATAAACAAACTAGTATTGTTCTTAACCCATAAAATTGTCTTATTTTTTTATAAGCTTGTGTAAATGGCATTGTTATCAATACAATCACTTCTGCAACTGTTAGACGCCCAATTAGATCTATAAATAATGCACTTCCTATAGCATATAGCATCATCAATACATTTGTTCTTTTCGTATTTAGATGTTTCATTTAATAAGGTTAATTATTGAATAAAGATTCATGACTGAATTAAAATTTCATAAATATAAAAATTTATTAAATAACTTTTTACATTATACTATAATATTAAAGCATGTTAGTTACTTAATAAATCTTGGCTTGTATGCAACCAAACAAATAGAATAATAATGCTTATTGAATAAATTTGTGATTAACTTATCAATAATAGGTGGGATAATTCTGAGTGGCAAAATAAACAACCACCCAAGCAATGGCCATTTTTTACCAACAAATCTTTGGACAGAGCATAATTTTTGGCTTATGATTCCACCACAAAACGAAATACTTTCTATTTTGAAGCCTGACTGATTACATAACTCTTTAAGCATTTCTTTATTATAACCACGCCTAACATGTTCTCCATTCTCCACCTCAACAAAAGGTCCTTTATCCGCTTCGGATATAGCCTGATAGTACAAATAAGGAGTTGTTAATAGCATGTATCCACCTGGTTTTAATATGTTGTGCATGTCACTAAAAAGCTTCTTATCATTTATTATGTGTTCAATGTTCTCTGTATTAATCACAATATCAAAATTTTTTATTTCTTTGTGTGTATCTAAATAGCGAACATCTGCAATCTTAAATGATGCTAACTTAGCTTTACATGTTTCAGAATTATAAATTGCTTTTTTTTGGTTTTTTTCATCCCAACTCAAGCCTAATGACTTATATCCTCTAAGAGATGCCCCTATTGTAAAAGCTCCAGAGCCACATCCAATATCTATTAATTGTTCGTTGTTATTAGTCTTTGGTAGGTATTTTTTTAACCATAACCACCTATCTAAAACTAATGTATCGCCATGAATTAAGGTTGCGTGAAAACCAAAAATTTGAATTAAAATACGTTTATTTAGTAACATTTAAAAAATATTTATTATCTTATTATCTTATTATCTTATTATGTTTTATTTTAATTGAATATCAAATAAATTAATCATTCATTAACTCTTGGTAAGTCCCTACATTAATCGTTTGATCTTGATTTAATTTTATTATTTTATCACACTCTTTTAGTGTAGTCAGTCTGTGAGCAATGATAAGTACTGTCATTTTTTTATCTAGGCTGTTAATTGCATTCATTATTTTCAATTCAGTATTATTGTCTAATGCACTTGTAGCTTCATCAAATATCAAAAGGTCAGCTTTTTTGTATAGTGCTCTTGCTATTCCTATTCTCTGACGTTGACCACCAGATAAACGAACTCCACGCTCACCTACAGAAGTTTGATAAATATTTTCAGATTGTTCAATCAAATTTGTAATTTGAGCTTCTTCAGCAACTTTTTTAATTCGTTTCTCATCAATTTGACTTTTAGGAATTCCAAATGCAATGTTTTCTTGAATAGTTCCATCTGAAAGGTAAACACTTTGAGGTACGTGCGCAATATGTGCTTGCCACAAACCAAGGTTTTGAGTACTGAGAGGCTTTTGATCAATGGCTATTTCACCACTAGTTGGTGAAAGTAAACCCATAATAATATCAAGTAGTGTACTTTTTCCACTTCCTGTTTCTCCCACAAAACTAATTC
>Ga0307986_10002548_pt1 | contig 13040 bp, 16 predicted proteins | sample EllFjometageno82_FD_203170 | JGI IMG/M metagenome (GOLD analysis project Ga0307986, IMG submission 203170) | Marine microbial communities from Ellis Fjord, Antarctic Ocean - #82 | ecosystem: Environmental > Aquatic > Marine > Unclassified | place: Southern Ocean | collected 2014-10-09
ATCATCTTTCCAATAAGCATCAAATATTATATTCAAGTATAAATCTTTAGTTTCATCATTTATAAAAAGATAGCCACGCATGATATTTAATGAGTTAATAGGAAATTTAGAATTCCAAATGAAATTAAATTTATCTTTTTTAGCAATTAAATCACAATCACTTATCATATGTTTTAGTTTGGGTTTAATAAAAGCTGGTGCAGTTATGCCTTGCAAATTATGAAGACCGCCAATAAAAATTGGCTTATAATTAAAATTAATATTTTTTTTTTCTTTTAATATCTTTATTTTTTTATGAGCTAGGTAAGAGTAGGGGCTAATAAAATCAAAATAAAAGTCTATTGACTTAGTCATAAAGCCTTATTCTTTTTGCATAAAATATTCTTATTATCCAGTAAATAACTACTCCAAGCGGACCAATTAAATAAGTAATTATAAGTGGAATTGATACAAGAAACTTATTCATACCAAACATTTGAGAGTCATTAACAATCCATCCACCACAAAATAAGTTCATTGCCAAAAAATGTATCCAAAATAAAATTAAAAAGGAATGATTTTCAAATAAATTAGAAATCTCATCAAATCCCAAATAAAGCCTAAAATTTTGTAAAAAATCATAGCTACCTATGTGAGCAACATAGAGCAAATAAGTATAAGCTATACTTAAAATAAAAATTGGAAAAATTGAAGCCACAAACACTCCACATATCTGTGACTTTGGAAAAACTACCAAAACAAACCAAAAAGGTAAAACACCTAAGTTTAACCAGAGGTAAACCATTTCTACAGTAAAGAATGTATAAATATGATCAATCATTTTATAGTGTATTATATTAGAAGATAACATGATTCCAATGAGAAATAGAAAAAAAACACTAGAGGTCACCATGGAAGAAATGCGAAATTTTTCTTTTGCTTACATTGAGAAATATGCACCTTCAAAACAACAGTTAAGAACCTATTTATTAAAAAAATACCTTAAAGCAAATGTACCAAACATTAAAAAACAAGATATTACAGACCTTATTGATATCGTTTTACCTGACCTTGAAAAAAGTAAATTTATTAGTGATAAATTTTATTCTGAGAGTAAGACACGTAGTTTAATCCAAAAAGGTAGCTCAATAAACAAGATTAGATATTATCTTATGGGCAAGGGTATAGACGAAACTTATATTAAAGAATCACTTGAAAAAATTAAAGAGGATAACTCTGATCAAGATTTTTTTTCAGGTATAAAAATTTGCAAGAAAAAACGGATAGGACCTGCAAGAGCAGAAGATAATAGACCTTTATTTTATAAAAAAGATATCTCTCTTCTTGCTAGAAACGGCTTCGATTTCGGAACCTCAAAAAGAATAATGGATATAGACCAATCAGAGTATTTAAAGATTATTAAATTACTTTAATTTTTTTTTTTGTTCTTTTATTAAGTGATTAACAATATTTCTAATATAATTTTTCACAAAAACAAAAACTAAAAGACCAAATATTGATACAGAAACAATTATTATTAAAACTATTCTTAGCTGCTCATCCATCAAAGTATATTTTTATTTCTTATAATTAAACTTGGATTTTTAAAATCAGGTTTACCATATAAAATTTCATCATCATTAAAATCAGTTATTTTACCACCTGCATGCTCGAGTATTGCATGTCCTGCTGCTATATCCCACTCACAAGCTCTTGGTTCAGCTGCGTATAAATCAAACTCTCCTGCTGCGATAACACAAAACTTTAATGAGCTTTTCATTTTTTGATGAGATGTAATATTATATTTTTTGTGTATATCGGCAATTTCTAATTTTAATTTATCAGAGTAACTAACAGCTTTTAATTCATCATAGTCTTTTTTTTTATTAATTAGATTTATCTCATGATTGTCAATTAACTCATAACTATTCGACATTCCATATGAATAAAAAACTCTCTTTTTAGCAGGCACTGTAATAATACCTATAGCTGGTTTTTTATTTACTATTAAAGCAGCATTCAAAGTAAATTCATCTCTATTACTTATGTAATCTCTTGTTCCATCAATAGGATCTATTAACCAAAAATTTTTTAAATTTTTATCATTTTTATGAGCAGCATTTTCTTCAGAGACAATTACAATGTTTGGTGTAATTTCAGATATCTTTTTTGTTAAGATTCTATTAACTTCGATATCACCATTAGTTACAGGGGTGTTGTCAGATTTAATTTCTTTTTTTAAACCAGCTGTTCGAAGATCCAATGCAACTTGACTTGCTTTGTTAAAGGTATCTATCAATGATAGAGTTATTTTTTTAGTTTCTTGAATATTCATTTATTGACTCTTTCTAATTCTATTATGTTTATATTAATCACTTTTTTTCCAACATTTTCAAAATTCACCGTAACCCTTCCATTAATTATTGATTGAACTTGCCCTATACCCCAATCTTTATTGGCTGGATTAGTGACTTTGTCACCTGGCTCGTAGTCTAGAATCATTTAATTTGCTTATACAAAATATATGCATAAATATCATTAAATATGACTAAATTAAATTCTATTGGTATAGCGAAAGCAGCTAAAGACACTTTGGTAGTAGTTGCTATGTCTGGTGGCGTAGATTCTTCAACAGTTGCAGCTATGATGAAAAATGAAGGCTACAAAGTCATAGGAATTACCTTAAAACTTTACAATGATACTAAAGAGATCTCAAAATCTAAACAATGTTGTGCTGGTCAAGATATTATGGATGCTAAGCGTGTTGCAGATAAATTAAAGATAGAACATAAAATTCTTTATTTTCAAAATAAATTTAAAGAAGGAGTGATTGATAATTTTATAGATAGTTATTTAAATGGAGAGACACCAATTCCATGTGTTCAGTGTAATCAAACAGTTAAATTTACAGATTTATTTGAAGAAGCTAAAAATTTAAAAGCTGATGCTTTAGTTACAGGCCATTATGTAAAAAGTATTACGGAGGGAGATAATACTGAAATGTATAGAGGGATTGACTCTAATAGGGATCAAAGTTATTTTTTATTTAATACAACAAAAGATCAGCTTAATTTTTTAAGGTTTCCTCTTGGTAATTTACTTAAAGATGAGACACGTGAGATTGCTAGAAAATTAGACCTTAACGTTGCAGATAAACCTGATAGTCAAGATATTTGCTTTGTGCCAAATGGTGATTATGCATCTGTTATAGAAAAATTTAGACCAAACTCTTTCAGTAAGGGTAATATAAAGAATATGAAGGGGGAAGTTTTAGGAGTTCATGAAGGAATCATTAATTATACAATAGGCCAAAGAAAAGGAATTGGTATTTCAGATAAAAAACCATTGTATGTAGTAAAAATTATTGCAGATAAGAATGAAATTGTAGTTGGGGCCAAGGAACACTTAGCAAGAACTCAAATTAATTTAAAAGATTTAAATATTATAACTAATGATAAAAATGACTTTAAAAAAGAATTATTTGTGAAAGTAAGATCTACAGGTAAACTTATCAAGGCTAAAGTTGATATAAATAAAAATTTAGCAAATGTTAATTTGTTAGAAGAAGAATATGGTATAGCACCAGGACAAGCATGTGTTTTTTATTCAAAAAATAATTTAGGATATAAGATTTTAGGTGGTGGGTGGATTACAAATTAATTTTTTTTTTCCACATAAAATAGGTCAACAAGTAAAAGGTAATAACTCCTAAAAAATAATCCCATTCTAACAAATGTTTTAAAAATTTAAATTTATCTCCTGGCCAACTTAGGATGGGCACACATATTATCGCAACAATAACTAATATAGAAACTAATATCAGTTTTGTTTTTAAAATTTTTTGATTTATGTGTTTATCTAATTTACTTTTGAATGAATAAAGTATTGCAACTAAATAAGCTTGGGCTGTAATTTCAAAAATAATAAACAATAACATTATTACCCTTCTAAACAGTTTGTATAAATCGTTATCAAATTTTATTCCTAAAAATATTGAATGAATAGTTAGCGCTATTGCAGAACCTATGCCAAAAAAAATTATTTTATTTATATGTTTATGATCTTTATTAAGAGCAATTATTATTTCTTTGCAACAATACCAATATTTAATTAACAAAAATGAAGTTAAAAACATAGCAGGTTTAAAAATTAACCAACTTGGGTAAGGCCTTACAGTTCTACTTATTGAGGCGCCACCATCAAAGTAGGGAAAAGTATTATGAATAATGTGTTCTTGATTAGGAAATAACCATTGAAATTCTGTAATTAATATAAGACATGTATTTACTGCTACGAAGGGTATTAAAAATATCCAAATACTAATGGATTTAACATGTTGAATCTTATTCATTAAAAGAACTACTTTTTCTTGTTTTTTCTTTTAGCTCTTCTTTTTTTAGAGCCCTGCTTTCTTCGGCCTCTATGTTTTTTTGGGTAACCCATATTATCCTATTTATAATTTTATTGACGTAATTCGAGGGATATAGCATTGTCCTATTAACTTATCAATTTTTTTATGTCCAAATCATTCAAAACTTTTCTCAAACACACCGCAAAAGATTACCATAATCAGTCAGTTAACCCTCCAGTGGTAAGAGCTTCGACTATTATTTTCAAATCCATGCAAGATATTAGAAAAATGCAAGATAAAGCCAAGAAAGATCCTACAGGAGGCCATTTTGACTATGGAAGACAGGGAACCTCCACAACTCATATCCTTTCACAGATATTGAAGACAATGGAGGAATGTTATCATGTATTTCTAACACCAACTGGATTTGGTTCAGTATTTCTCGCTATCTTTAGTGTAGTTAGACCCGGAGACGAAATTATTGTTGCTGACCCAACCTATTCACCAACAAGAATACTAACGCAGAATTTTTTAAAAGAGTTTAATATCAAAACAACTTTTTATAATCCTCATGATCTCAAAACTTTAGAAAAAAATATAACAAAAAAAACAAAACTAATATTTGTTGAAAACCCAGGCAGTAACTCTTTTGAATTTCAAGATTTAAGTAAAATAATATCTATTGCCAAAAAAAATAAAGTTTATACTGCTATTGATAATACTTGGGGTACTCCTTATTTTCTTAAACCTATTCCATTAGGTTTTGACATGTCAATTGTTTCAGCGACAAAATATTATTCTGGACACTCAGATGTAATGGGAGGAAGTCTTGCTGTTAATAAAAAAGTTTTTAAAGATGTTGATAAAACGAATAAGATTACTGGTTTAAGATTAGGACCAGATGATGCTTATTTGATTACAAGGGGATTAAGAACACTAGATGTTCGATTAGATAAACATGAAAAAAATTCAAAAGAAGTAGCTGATTTTTTATCTAAGTATAAAAATATAAAACTTTTATATCCACATAAAAAAGATTCATTTAATTTTAGAATGTGGAAGAAGTATTATTCTGGTGCATCAGGATTAATGGGTCTCAAGATTAAATCAAAAAATAAAAACTCAGTCATTAAGTTTGTTAATTCATTAAAATTATTTGGTTATGGTTATAGTTGGGGAGGATTTGAAAGTTTAGCTTTATATCAAGACCAGAGAGAACAAGGTAATAGACAATATTTAAAATTAGCAAAAGATGAACATTTAGTAAGACTTCACATTGGTTTAGAGGACCCAAAAGATTTAATTAATGACTTAAAAAAATCTCTTAAGCTCATTAAATGAGTTCTGAAAAATTTATAAAAAATAAAACCGCCCTAACAACTCTAATTGCAGCTTGTATTGTCGTTTTAATCTCACTTGGTGTAAGACAAACGTTTGGTCTATTTTTCATGGATTTTAAAGATGAGCTAGATATTTCAATTACTCAATCAGGTTTAGCTATTGGTATTCAAATGCTGGTGTGGGGATTAACAGGACCTATATTTGGAGCAATTGCAGATAAATATGGAGGGCATCAGGCAATTTGTTCAGCTTTTATTTTTTATATACTAGGAATTTATCTCCTATACTCAGGACCAAATACTGGACTTTTTTTTCAATTAGATTTAGGTATTTTAGTAGGAATAGGATTGGGTGGCACGGCAATAAGTATTCCTATGGCCATAGTAGGTAAACACTTTCCATTAACAAATAGAACTATAGCAATGAGCATTGTAACAGCCGTTGGATCATTTGGATATTTTATATCTCCACTTTACACAAGCTACTCTTTAATCAAAAATGGATGGGCTGATACATTGTTTGTATTTATGGTTTTTCTATTTATTGGACTTATTGTAGCTTTTTTTGTGAGATCTCCTTATACGGCTCAATCCATTGAGAAACCCAACGATCAAAGCATCTTAGATGCTTTAAAAGAGGCTTTTAAAAATAAAAGCTACATACTACTTACATCTGGTTTCTTTGTTTGTGGTTTTCACATAACATTAGTTGGAACCCATGTTCCAAAATATGTAATTGATAGAGGCTTAGAAAGCTGGACAGCTGCTGCAATTTTATCATTAATTGGCCTATTTAATATATTTGGATCTTTATTAAGTGGATACCTTTCTACAAAAATTAGTAAAAAAATTATTTTAAGTTCTATTTATGCATTAAGGGGTGTTTCAATAATTCTATTTATCTTTTTACCAGCAAGCAACATTAATGCATTTATCTTTGGTGCAAGTTTTGGCTTTTTATGGCTATCAACGGTACCAGCAACTAGCGGTATAGTTGCTCATATCTTTGGAACAAAATATTTAGGAGTATTATATGGAATAGTTTTTTTAAGCCACCAAGTAGGCTCATTCTTTGGTGCATTTTTAGGAGGCTTGTTTTATGATGTATATGGTTCATATGATTACGCCTGGTATTTAGCAATTGCATTATCTGTTTTTGCGGCAATAATACATTTACCAATTAAAGAACAAGAAGTTTTAAGATTTAAACCAGAATAGCAAATTGATTAAGAAAAATTACCTAGAGGATTTAAACGACTCAAAAAAACCTTTTATTATTTATAGGTCAAATAAAGGATTTGATTTATATACAGATTTTTCAAAAAAAATTATTTTAACAAAAGATAATATAGAAAAATTCATTAATCAGAGCACAAGATTAAAATCTAAAAAGAAAGAAACTGATTTATTTATTGGTTTTTTTGGTTATGAAATTTTAAATAATTTAATAGGTATTAAAGTAAAGAAGCAAAAAGGTTTAAAATTTCCAAAGGGTATTTTTTACAAACCAGAAACTAAGCTAAAACTTCCAAACAAATTAAATTTTAAAAATTTAGGAATAGTTAGGCTTAATAAGTTATTCAAGATAAATATAAACAAATCATCTTATAAAATCATCTTTGATAAATTTAAGAAAAAGATAAAATCTGGTGAAACTTACCAAATAAAAATCTGCACAAAGTATAGCAATAAAGCACAAATAGACCCCTTAGATTTTTTTTGTAGACTTGTTAAAAGTAATATGGCCCCTGAAGCTTTTATGATTAAAGATAAGGACTATTCAATAATAAGCTGTTCACCTGAAAATTTAATAAGTAAAAAAAATGACTTCATAACCACAAAACCTATTGCTGGTACCTTAAAAAAAACTAAGAAACTTAATAGAATAAAAGCTTTAGCATTCTTTAAAAAAAATATTAAAGAAAGCAAAGAGCATAATATGATTGTAGATATGGAAAGAAGTGACTTGTCTAAAATTTGTAAAGCAGGATCTGTAAAAATTCTTAAAAAGAAAATAGTTGAAGAATATAAAGATCTTTATCATTATGTAAGTTTAATTGGAGGTAGGCTTAAAAATAATACTTCTTCTTTAAATATTATAAAAGCAATGATGCCTGGTGGGTCTGTTATTGGTTGTCCTAAAATAAGCACTCTTAATTTGCTTAATAGACAGGAAAAAGAAAGTAGAAACATTTATACAGGTAGTTTTGGTTATATAAAATTTAATGGAGATATGAGATTTAATATAATTATTAGATCTATTTTAAATTATAAAGAAAATTCAGAAATTTCTGTTGCCTCTGGTGTAGTAATTGACAGCAACGCCAAACATGAATTTAATGAAAATTATATTAAAGCTAAAGCATTAATGGATCTCTATAAATGATTTATATTATTGATCACAAAGATTCATTTACGCACAATGTAGTACATCAATTTGAAAACTTTGATGATGTAATGTGTGATAATTATAATGAGATTAATGAAGATAAACTGAATAAATCAAAAGTTATTGTTTTTTCGCCAGGTCCTGGGGCTCCAAAAGACTATCCAATTAGTTCAGGTATTTATAAAAAATTTAAAGGAAAGAAAAAAATCATTGGTATATGCCTTGGGTTTCAGCAAATTTTATATTGTGAAAAAGGTAAAATAATTAAACAAAAGAAAATCTATCATGGATATCAGTCTAAAATTAAAGTAATTAGTGAAAATTCTTTATTTAAAAAAAATCGTAAATTTAATGTTGGAAGATATCATTCTCTAAAATTAAAAGAACCGTTTGCTGCAAAAAATTTTGAAATTACAATGAGGTGTACTATTTCCAATGTAGCAATGGCTATAGAAAATAACAATGAAAAAATATATGGCTTTCAATTTCACCCAGAATCTTTTTTAACTGAAAATGGCAACTTACTTATTAAAAAAATCTTATCAGCATAAAACACTCAAAGAAGTTAATTTTAAGGATCTTTGGGGGGATAAAGGTGTGTTTACCACAATGAGAATTTTAGGAAAACCTACTAAAATTATTTTTTTTAAAGATCATATTAAAAATTTAATTAAATCATTAAAAGTTTATAAATTAAATAGTACAAATATTGAAAAAGATATTCTCAAGTTGATTAGATTAAATATTGATAAAAATAAATCTTATAATCACCTTCTTAGAGTTGCTATAAATAAAAGAATAATTTCTATCTCCTTAAGAGATAGAAAAACTCCCAATCTCAAGTTTAATTTAAAATTAATAAATTACAAAAGAATTGATCCAGAGTTTAAAAATTTAAAATATAAATTAATATTAAAGTATTTATCGAAGATGGATAATACTATTTCAGATGTAGGTTTATGTTTTCAAAAAAAGATATTGGAAAGTGGAACCTCAAATATACTTTTTATAAAGAACAATAAAATCTATTCCCCTTCAAAAAATATTTACAAAGGTGTTACTTATAATTTTTTTAAAAAAAAATTAGGTAAAATTATTAATAAAGAAATTTTAATAAAATTTTTAATTAACTATGATGAAATTCTACTTATAGGTTCTGGAAAAGCAGTTACGTCTGTTGAAACCATTAAAGCAATCAGGTGGAAAAGAAAAGGTTTAAAGTATTATAAAATACTTTCTAATCTTTATAAAAATGAGATTTTAAAATCTCCAATTTATAGATAAAATTTAATTATGAGAAATCCAAACAATCCATGTTTATTCTGTAATATTAAAGAAAGTGATTTGGTTGATCAAAACACTTTAGCTTACACAAGTTATGATACCTATCCTGTTTCCGAACTACACTTCTTAATTATTCCAAAGCGCCATGTTAAAGATTATTTTGAACTAACTAATGATGAAGTTATTGCCTGTAATGATCTTATAAAAAAGACAAAAGAAAAAATTTTATTAAAAGACCCATTAGTGAAGGGTTTTAATATAGGTACAAATATTGGAAAAATTTCAGGACAATCCGTTTTTCATTGCCACATACATTTAATACCAAGAAGAAAAGGTGATGTTGACAACCCTCAAGGGGGTGTAAGGTCAGTTATTCCCTTAAAACAACACTATAAACGTAAAGCATAAGTTGTATTTTCAAGTTATAAATTATGGCTGATATAACGGTTGATCTATTATTTCATCTATAATAAAAAATCAAAATTAATTAAGATTCTAATCTAATAAAGGGTAATATTCTATATGATGTCAATTAATCCATTCTCTGCACTAGCAGAAACTATTTCTACATCAGCTATCCAAGGTTTTATTTTAGTAATGTTAGGTTTAATTGTGTTTGGAACCATTGTTCAAATGATTCATCATAAGAATGTTACATATTTTTTTAATAATGCAAAAAAAGCAAAATTAGCTGCAGAAAGAGAAATTGGTGCTGGTGAAAAAACGGCAATTATTCTAAAAACTGTAGTGCATGATATAGCAACTACCGCAGAACTTGGAGCTGGTAAAAGAAGAGTGGCTCACGTTTTAGGAATGTATGGAACTATTTTATTTTGGGTTGCTTCAATAGTATTAGTATTTGGATACACTGGCCAAGGCACATCTACCTCAACTGTTTGGCCAATGATTTGGCATGTTGGAGCAATTATGACTTGTGTTGGTGGTTATTGGTTTTGGTTATTTTTAAGAGTTGATGTGTTAGCTGAAGCTCACCCATGGTACAGAATTATTAAAGCAGACTTATTTGTTCTTGCACTTCTTGCATGTGCAACTACTGGACTTGCTTGGTCTTATTTTCAATTCTCAGGATCAGCTGGATTGGGATACTTATTTTTAATTTTATTTATTACCTCAAACATTGTTTTATTTGGGGGGGTTTATTGGTCTAAATTTGCGCACATGATTTACAAGCCAGGTGCAGCAATCCAAAAAAATCTAGCTGAAGCAGATGGATCTAGAGATAATCTTCCTCCGTTAGCAGATGCACCAAAACAATTTGGACTAGGTATTAAAAGAGAACAACCCAAGCACTATTAAAGAGAAAGAGGTAATTATAATATGTCAACTTTTGTATACATGACGAGATGTGATGGATGTGGTCACTGCGTAGATATTTGTCCATCAGATATAATGCACATCGATGAAAATATTAGAAGAGCAGTTAATATTGAACCAAATTTTTGTTGGGAATGTTATTCTTGTGTAAAAGCCTGTCCAAACCATGCAATCGACGTTCGTGGTTATGCAGACTTTGCTCCAATGGGACACAGTGTTAGAGTTAGACGAGAAGAAGAAAAAGGAACTATCTCTTGGAAAATTAAATTTAGAAATGGAACAACCAAAGATTTTGTTTCTCCGATTACAACAAAGCCCTGGGGAAAGTTTATTCCAAAATTAGCTGATGGTGACAGACCTAATCAAGGTGAGATTAATTCTCAAATGCTCTACACTGAACCTAACGGTTTAAATATTGATGGTAAGTTGCCATCTGTTCCGAAAGAAACATTTAAAAAAGGAGTTTACTACTAGTGGCTAAACATAAAACCCATTACGAAGATTGTGATGTTCTAGTTGTTGGTGGTGGTATGGCTGGAACTGGTGCTACTTTTGAAGCTAGACACTGGGGAAGAGATATGAAAATTATTTGTGTTGAAAAAGCCAACATCGATAGAAGTGGAGCGGTTGCTCAAGGTTTATACGCTATTAACTGTTACATGGGTATGCAATGGGGAGAAAATCAACCAGAAGATCACGTAAGATATGCTCGTAATGATTTAATGGGAATGGTTAGAGAAGATTTAGGTTATGACATGGCCCGTCATGTAGATTCAACTGTTCATATGTTTGATGAATGGGGTTTACCAATGATGAAAAATGAAAAAACTGGTCGTTACCTCAGAGAAGGTAAGTGGCAGATTATGATTCATGGAGAAAGTTATAAGCCAATCGTTGCAGAAGCTGCCAAAAAATCGGCTGATAAAATTTATAATAGAATAATGATTACTCATCTTTTAATGGATGAGGCTCAAGAAAATAGAGTAGGTGGAGCAGTTGGTTTCAATATGAGAACTGGTGATTTCCACGTATTTAGATCTAAAACTGTAATTGTTGCAGCAGGTGGAGCGTCACATATCTTTAAACCAAGAGCTGTTGGTGAGGGAATGGGAAGAACCTGGTATGCTCCTTGGAGTAATGGTTCAGCCTATGCATTACCGATCGCTGTTGGAGCAAAAATGACACAAATGGAAAACAGAATTGTGTTATGTAGATTCAAAGATGGTTATGGTCCAGTTGGAGCATACTTTTTGCACCTTAAGACTTACACTCAAAATGCCAATGGAGAGAATTATGAAAAGAAGTGGTACGATCAAACCAAAGAATTAGTTGGTGAGTATATTGATCACCACCCAACACCTACTTGTTTGAGAAATCATGCATTTATTCAAGAAACTATTGCGGGTGGTGGACCAATTCATATGGTTACAACTGAAGCCTTTCAAGATCCACATTTAGAGACAGTTGGTTGGGAAAACTTTTTAGGAATGACTGTTGGACAAGCTGTTGTTTGGGCTTCTCAAAATATTGATCCTAAATATACAAATCCTGAACTAACTACATCAGAGCCATACGTTATGGGTTCTCATGCAACTTGTTCTGGAGCTTGGGTTAGTGGTCCTGAAGACTTATCTCCTCCAGAATATTTTTGGGGTTATAATAGAATGTTAACTATTGATGGACTTTTTGGTGCGGGTGATACTGTAGGTGGAAGTGCTCACAAATTTTCATCTGGATCATTTACTGAAGGTCGTTTAGCTGCAAAAGCTGCTGTTAAATACATTAATGATAAAAAAGCAGATGGCATTAAAGTTACAGATAAACAATGTGAAGACTTTAAGGTAGCTATATTTAAACCTCTAGAAACCTATCAGGTGGCTCAAAATGAGATTACAGGTGGAACTGTTTCACCTAGTTATATCTCTCCAATCCAAGGACTTCAACGTCTCCAAAGAATTATGGATGAATATGTTGGTGGAATTGCAACAAATTACATGACTAATGGTAACATGCTTAAAAGAGGTTTAGAATTATTGACCTGGTTAGAAGAAGATTTAGAAAAAGTTGGTGCTGAAGATCTGCACCAACTTATGAGAGCTTGGGAATTAAAGCACAGAGCTTTAACTTCTCAATGTGTAACTGAACACACAATGTTCCGTGAGGAAACTCGTTGGCCTGGCTACTATTACAGGGGAGATCATATGAAATTAGATGATGATAATTGGCATTGTTTGACAGTTTCGAGACGTGATCCTAAAACTGGTAAATTTTCTCTAGAAAAAGTGCCCGTGTATCATATAGTTGACGAGAATGAGAAGAAAAAAGCCTCTTAAGCAATAACTTAAAATATGAATCTTCTAGA
>Ga0307986_10002549_pt1 | contig 13039 bp, 14 predicted proteins | sample EllFjometageno82_FD_203170 | JGI IMG/M metagenome (GOLD analysis project Ga0307986, IMG submission 203170) | Marine microbial communities from Ellis Fjord, Antarctic Ocean - #82 | ecosystem: Environmental > Aquatic > Marine > Unclassified | place: Southern Ocean | collected 2014-10-09
ATATCGACTACTAAACCTCCAGCTAATCTCGATTTAATTCTTTCTTGAACTCTATCTAATTTCATCGGTGCCCTGTCAGCTGAAATAATTATTTGAGAACTTTTGTCTATCAAACTATTAAATGTGTGAAAAAATTCTTCCTGGAGGCCTTCTTTGCCTCTTATAAACTGAATATCATCGATAATGAAAACTGATGATTTTCTAAAAAAATCTTTAAAACTGACCATATCATTTTTTTTAATTGATTTGATAAAATGGTACATAAACCTCTCAGCTGAAATAAACATTACATTAGTATTTTTTTCTAATTCAAGGCCAATTGCATTTAGAAGATGCGTTTTTCCAAGACCAACACCTCCGTATATATAGAGTGGATTGTACCTCGAAATTTGTTCACAGATTTTTTTTGAAGAAGAAAGAGCTATCTCATTACTAGAACCCGATATAAAATTATCAAAATTTAAATTAGGATTGAGTCTATTATAGTTTAATATTGAATCTTTAATCTCAGTAACTTTAGTAAAATCATCTATTCTTAAAGCATCATTAACATGAGTTTTGTGCTCTTCTAATATTTTGAATTCAACTCTATTAATACTGTTTTTAAAGGTCTTTAATTGAGATAATATTTTGTCTAAATATCTAGAAACAATCCAATCTCTAAAAAATCTAGTTGGAACTCCTAAAACTAGGTAATCGTTATATTCATTTAATAGTGAAATATTTTTTAACCAGCTTGAATGAACTTCAGAACCAAAAAATTTTTCAAATGAAATCTGAACATTTTCCCAGACCAAAGTTTTTTCCTCTTCGTTTAAAAAAATTTCTTGATTATTTATAGATTTTTTTTCCATGTAGATATTGTATGGCTCTTCTATTTTCTAATAAATACATTTGCAAGAAATAATTTCATAAATAGAAAAAAAATTATTTATTGTTGTATTCATAAAAAATATTTAAAAAAATTTGCAACCAAAAGTTTAAAAAAAAATAGGTAATCTTTTTACAAGTTGTTTACGGAGGGTATAACAATATTCGTTACAACTAAAAGTTTAAGACTATATTTAGTTTTTCTTTTTCTAAATGTAGTAAGAAAGTTAAAAAGTTAAACTCTCAAGTTGAACAACTTATAATTGTTTTAAAAAATAAATAATTAAATTCTTTTTGATATTTTTGATATTTTTCTTGACGCTGTTTTCTTATTTATCGTACCATGCTTTGTTGCTTTCATCAGAATTGACTGAAAAGTGGCAAAATAGGTTTTAATTTTATCTTTTTCACCTTTCTTTATTAGATCTTCCATCTTTTTTATGGCCGCTCTATACTTACTTTTTCTAAGCCTATTAACGACTGTTTGCTTGGTTACTCTTCTTACTCTTCTTATTGCTGAAGCTGTGTTTGGCATATTTTCAACGTATATATCTTCTTAGTACATAAGGGTCAACTTCAATTATTTTTGACATTTTTGACAAAAAAATGATGAGCGATTAGAAGTAAACACTTTTTTTATAGTTCCTAAACATTTGTGCCTATTACAGCTTGCTTTTTCTCTCCCGTAGACATTAAATTTTTGTTGGTAATTTCCGCTTTGGCCCTCCACGCTAGAAAAATTTTTTATGGACGAGCCCCCTTGTAAAATAGCCTCTTTTAAAATTTTTTCTGTAAATTCTATGATCTTTTCAATTTCTATTTTATTAATATTTTTAACCCTTCTGACTGGGTTAATTTTACATGAAAATAAAATCTCATTGCAATATATATTTCCTAAACCAGCAATAAACTTTTGGTCCATTAATAAATCTTTAATTTTTATTTTTTTATTAAGAATATATTTTTTAAAATATTCTACATTAAAATCTTTAGATAGAGGTTCTGGTCCTAAAGAGACAAGATGAGAACAATTAAATACATCTTTAGTGGGAAATACTTTAATAAAACCGAATTTTCTTACATCGTTATAAACAAGTTTAATTTTTTTATCAAAAATAAAAGTTATATGATCATGTTTTGTATCATTTTTTTTTAATGAATAGTAGAAACTAGTCTTATGTTTTTTATTATTATCGATAATAAAAAATTTTCCCGTCATGCCAAGGTGTGCTAATATAGTATAATTTTTATTTAGATTAATTATTAAATATTTCGATCTCCTCTGAATAGATATTATTTTTTGATTTTTAATTTTAACAAATTGTTTTTTATCTATTTTATACCTGAGTTTATTATTGCTAATGCTAACTTTTCTTATTGTTAGGTTTTTAAGTTTATTTTCTAGTGACTTTTTAACAACTTCTACTTCGGGTAATTCTGGCATATAATTTAATTATGAATAACTATAATCAAGATAAAACTAAACTAGTCAACTCTGTTTTTAGTAAAGTACATGCAAATTATGATCTAATGAATGATTTAATGTCTTTGGGAGTGCATAGGCTTTGGAAAAAAAACTTGATTAATTGGATGAACCCACAACCTGGAGATCAAATAATTGATGTTGCTGCAGGTACGGGAGATCTTGCTAAAATGATTTCAAAAAAAAATGATAATAAAAATATGTTCTGCTGTGTAGAGCCGAATAAAGGAATGCTGGAGGTGGGTAAAAAAAAATTAGAATCATTAACTAATATTAAATGGTATTTAAATTTTGCGGAAAAATTACCTTTTAAAGATAATACTTTTGATTTTTATATAATAAGTTATGGGATAAGAAATGTTACAGATATAAACCAGTGCTTAAGAGAATCTTTCCGAGTGCTAAAACCAGGTGGTCGTTTTTTCTGCCTAGAATTTTCTAAAGTTGAGAATGAAATTTTAAATATATTATATCAAAAATATTCTAAACTAATTCCGTTAATTGGTAAGATTGTTGTGGGTAGCTCAGATCCTTATGAATACTTAGTTAGTAGTATAGACAAGTTTTATAGTCAAAATGAACTTGTAGATTTATTAAAAGAAAACAAATTTTCAAATGTTGAATTTAGAAATTTATCTAATGGTATTTCTGCTATACACTCAGGTTGGAAAATCTAAATATGTTCAAAAGAATTTTTCAATTATTCAGAATAGCTAGAAAACTTGCTTCATCTGGTGCGATTGAAACAGTCAATGAAATTTATGACATACCTTTTGTCATAAAGTTATTTTTTGATATATTTGCAATAGGGTCGTCAAAAAAATTATCAAATAAATCTAAAAAACCTGGAGAGAAACTTTGTGATGCGTTAGAAGGAATGGGAACTACCTTTATCAAGCTTGGGCAATTCCTGGCTACCAGGCCTGATATAATCGGAGAAATCTTAGCTGATGATTTAATTAAGCTACAAGACAAACTACCAGCTTTTGAACTTTACGAGTCTAAAAAAATCTTAAAAAAAGAAATTGGCGAAAATTTATATCAAAATATAATTGAGCTAAGTGAACCAATAGCTGCAGCTTCAATTGCTCAAGTACACATAGCAAAAATAAAAATTGACAATGTACAGAAAGAAGTTGCTGTAAAAATCTTAAGACCTGGTATTAAAAAACAATTTAATGAAGAGCTCGATGCATTAATGTTATTTGCTTACGTTATAGAAAGTTTATTTTCAAAAACAAAAAGACTAAAATTAGTAGAAGTTGTACACTTACTGAGAGAAATAACTAATATTGAAATGGATTTAAGATTTGAAGCTGCCGCAGCAAATGAATTATACGAAAATACAAAAAATGACGCAGGGTTTAATGTTCCAAAAATTTATTGGAACTATACTTCTAGAAAAGTTCTCACTTTAGATAAAGTTGATGGGATCTCAATAAGAGAGCAAGAACTATTAAGAAAAGCTGGTGTAGATTTAAAAGTACTTTCAGAAAATTTAATACAACATTTTCTTAAACAGGCAGTCAGAGATGGTTTTTTTCATGGTGATATGCATCAAGGTAATTTATTTGTAGATCGAATAGGCAATATCATTCCTGTAGATTTTGGAATTATGGGTAGGTTAGATAAAAATAACAGAAAATATTTAGCAGAAATATTATATGGATTTATTCAAAGAGATTATGTGAAAGTTGCAGAAGTTCATTTTGAAGCAGGACTAATTCCTCAAGATGCTTCTAAAGAAGAATTTGCACAAGCATTAAGATCTGTTGGAGAGCCAATTTTCGGGCAATCTATAAAAGATATTTCAGGTGGAAACCTATTAGCTCAACTTTTTGAGATTACAGAAAAATTTAATATGCCGACACAAACACCACTTTTGTTACTACAAAAAACTATGGTCACCGTGGAAGGTGTCGCAAGAAAACTTTACCCTGAAACTAATATCTGGGAAACTTCAAGACCTGTATTGGAAGATTGGATTAAAAGTGTAAAAAGTCCTAAAGCGACTATAGATAAAGCTATAAATACTTCTTCTGAAATATTGAAAAGAATACCTGATCTTCCTAATTTTATGGATAAAGCAAATTATGCCTTGCAACTCTTAGCTGAGGGTAAATTAAATCTAAGCTTAAGAAATAATAGAGGTTTAGAGATTGAAGGAATCAAGTTAAAAAACTTCAGGAATAATATCATCATTAGTTTTTTAGGTATTGTAATTGCTGTTTTATTAGTATTTTAATTGTTTCAATGTCAGTGCAAAATAAAAAAATCTTATTAATTATTGGAGGTGGAATTTCAGCTTATAAAGCATTAGACCTTATTAGGCTGTTAGTTAAAAATGGTACAGAAGTAAAAACAATACTGACAAAAAGTGGTAAGGAATTTGTAACCCCATTATCGATAACATCTTTGTCAAATAATAAAGTTTTTGAAGATATTTTTGATGTAAACAATGAAAAAGAAATAGACCATATTTCTTTATCTCGTTGGGCTGATATAATTTTAATTCTTCCTACAACAGCAAATATGATGACGAAATTGAATATAGGGAAGGCAGAAGACTTAGCTACCACTGTTGTCTTAGCATCTAATAAAGATATTATTTTGGTTCCAGCAATGAACGTTAGAATGTGGTTGCACAAAGCAACACAAAATAATTTTAAAAATTTATTAGATTATGGATATAAGTTTATTGGACCAATAAATGGTCAAATGGCTTGCGGTGAATATGGTGAAGGTAAAATGTCAAGCCCACGTCAAATCTTTGCTTACTTGAAAGAATATTTTGAAAATAGAGATTTAGTAAAAAATAAAAAGATTAGTGCGTTAGTTACAGCGGGTCCCACCCGAGAATATATTGACCCTATTAGATATATTTCTAATGAGTCTAGTGGCAAACAAGGATATGAAATAGCATTAGCTTTATCAAAACTGGGAGTTAATACTACTTTAATAGCTGGCCCTACCTCCATAAATTATTCAAAGGATATTAAAGTAAGAAAAATAAATAGTGGGGAAGAAATGATGAGTGTTGTACAAAATCTCTTGCCAGTAGATATAGCTGTATGTGCTGCTGCTGTCTCTGATTTTAAACCAAAAAACAAAAGTGCGCAAAAGATAAAAAAAGATAAAAAAAAATTTAGTAACTTAGTCTTAGAAAAAAATAAAGATATTTTAGAATATCTTGGAAAAAATAATAAATTGAGACCTAGAATGCTTGTTGGTTTTTCTGCGGAGACAGAAAATTTAATTGAAAACTCTATCAAAAAGCTAAACTATAAATATTGTGATATAATTATTGCAAACGATGTTTCAAAAAAAGATGTAGGCTTTAATGTTGATTATAACAAAGTATCAATTATAGAAAAAAGTGGCAAAATTGAAAATCTACCTAAAAATAAAAAAAGCTACATCGCATCAAAAATTGCAAAAATAATAATAGATAAATTTTTAATTGATGACAAAAATACAAATTAAAAAATTATCAAGCTCAGTATCAATTCCAAAATATGAAACTTCGGGCTCTTCTGGTATGGATATAGCTGCGCATATAGAAAATAAAATAATAATTGATCCTGGAGAAAAAGCTTTAATTACAACTGGATTTTCAATAGCTATTCCAAGAGGATATGAGGTCCAAATAAGACCCCGATCTGGTTTAGCTGCTAAAAAAAACATTACAGTTTTAAATACACCCGGTACTATTGATGCTGATTATAGAGGTGAAATAAAAGTCATCTTAATCAATCTTGGGAAGGAAAGATTTGTTGTTGAAAATGGAGAAAGAATAGCTCAGATGGTTGTGTGTCCAGTTGTTCAGGCTAGTTTAGAAGAGGTTAAAGAGTTACCTGATACAGAACGTGGTTTAGGTGGTTTTGGTTCTACTGGTACCAAATAGTATCAATTATGAAAATAAGTAATAATGATCTTCTACGATATTCAAAACAGATAATATTAAAACAAGTAGGTGTTTTTGGCCAAAAAAAAATTTTTTCTTCAAAAGTACTCATAGTAGGAATGGGTGGTTTAGGTTGTCCGGTGGCCTTGTACTTAAGCACTTTGGGAATAAAAAAAATGGGCATTGTTGATCATGATAAAGTTGATTTTTCAAACCTTAATAGACAAGTTTTATTCAACACAAAAGACATAGGGAAATCTAAGGTTACTCAAGCAAAAAAATTCTTAAAAAAAATAGGTAAAGATATTAAAATTAATACCTTTAAGGAAAAAATTAATAAGAAAAATATTAACAATATTTTAAGTAAGTATGACATCATTTGCGATTGCTCGGATAATTTTATCACAAGGTATTTGCTTAATGATTATTGCTTAAAAAATAAGAAAATATTAATTTCTGCAGCAATAAGTAAGTTTGAAGCCCATATATTTAATTTTAATTTTTCTAAAAATATTCCTTGCTACAGATGTTTTATGCCAGAAATACCCGTTGAAGAAAAAAAGTGTGACGCCGAAGGAATTTTACCGACAGTTGCTGGTATTGCTGGAACACTTCAAGCTCATGAAGTGGTTAAATCTATTTTAGATAACAAAAATGAACTAATTGGGAAAATGATAGTTTTTAACACACATAGTTTAAATTTTAGAAAAATTAAGCTTACTAAAAATACTAATTGTATTACTGACTGTAATAAAAGATGATTAAAGTATTAATTTTTACTTTTATATTATTGCTTACTGTATTTAATTTTTTATCAGCTGAAGAGTATTTTTCAACTTTGCGTTATAATAATGTTAACTTAAGACAAGGGCCCTCTAAAAGTTACCCTATAAAAATTTTTTACAAAAAAAAATATCTTCCTGTTCTGGTTCAGGATACTTTAGATAATTGGAAAAAAATACGAGATCATGAAAATAATACTGGGTGGATACACACTTCACAATTATCAAAAAAAAAAGCAGCAATAACTATAAATGATCAAGTTATAATGTTTAAAAACTCAACTATATTTTCAAAACCTTTAGCGGTACTTGATAAAGGTCGTCTTAGTTTAGTTTCTAAATGTGGTGATGTGTGGTGTAAAGTTAAAACTGGTAAATATAAAGGTTGGGTAAAAAAACAAAATCTTTGGGGTAATTTTTAATTAAATCTATCTTCCAACATGCAGGCAACTAAATGAATACGTTCCTGCTCACCTCCATTAAAAAAATTATGATATTTTGTATTGTTAGTTATTGTAACTGATCCATCAGCAGGTAGATGCTTTGCAACATTTTCTATAACCATCATACATCCAAGGTTTGTGATTATAGGAATGTGTAGTCTTGGCTCCGGATCTCTATGCCAACTCAAAGTTGATCTTGGTTCTTTTAATAAAATTCTAATTCGTCCAATTTTAAAATTTTTTTTTAAAGTTTCGTAAACTTCAGCAAAATAAGTATTCTCAAATTCTGGTACTAACTGAGTATACTTTGATTCATCAATACCTACATCTCTTGTAACTTCTTTTCCTGTTTCATCTGGCTTAGTCCAGTAAACTCCCCTGATATTATTTCCTCTAATTGAATCATCGTCATTTGGAATTTGATTTAAAGATATAGCACCAAAGTTTGAAACTCCTGGTGTATCAAATTTTTTTTTCTTTAATATGATCTCAAGATCTTTTTTTAGTTTTGGTATATCAAAATTAAGTTCAGGTACTTTATAGAAATCTTCAAAATTAGTATTACCCATATATTTATTACTATTTACACTAATTATTAACTAAATAACTGTGATTTTTTGTCTCTCGTTTGCTTTATTATTATATAATTACTATGTATATCAAGTTAAATATTATCAAAATATGCAAAAAAATAGTTATAATTATAATGAATTAATAGAATGTGGAAATGGTAAACTTTTTGGTGCTGGCAATGCTAAATTACCTCTACCCCCAATGTTAATGTTTGATCGCATCTCTGAAATTACAAGTGATGGTGGGCTCTATAAAAAGGGCTGCATAAAAGCAGAGCTAGAAATTAAGAAAGATATGTGGTTTTTTAATTGTCATTTTAAAGATGATCCAGTTATGCCAGGATGTTTGGGACTTGACGCTATGTGGCAACTAGTTGGGTTTTATTTAGGGTGGCTAGGCGATCCAGGTAAAGGAAGGGCCTTGGGAGTAAATGAAGTTAAATTTACAGGAGAGGTTTTACAAACAGTGAAGCTTGCTACTTATGAAATTAATATGAAAAGAATTTTAAGAAAAGAAGGAACAGCGGTTGGTTTAGCTGATGGAATTTTAAGTGCTGATGGTAAAATTATTTACAAGGCCTCAAATTTAAAGGTAGGAGTATTTAAATCATGAAACGGGTTGCTGTTACAGGAATTGGAATTGTTTCTTGTCTTGGAAACAATCAAAGTGAAGTATATGACTCATTGTTAAACACAAAGTCTGGAATAGGATTTTCGGAAGAATATAAAAAATACAATTTTAAAAGTCAAATTTGTGGGGTTCCTAAAATTAAAGTAGAAGACCACATTGATAGAAAAATAATTAGATTTATGGGTGAAGGTTCGGCCTATAATTATATAGCAATGAAAGAAGCGGTCTCAGACTCAGGTTTAGAAGAAAAAGATGTTAGTAATGAAACCACTGGAATCATCATGGGTTCTGGAGGGCCTTCCGTTAAAAATGTAGTTCACGCAGTTGACTCTACTAGAGAAGCAAGCCCAAGAAAAATGGGACCTTTTGTTGTTCCACGTACTATGGCTAGTACAGCTTCAGCTACATTGGCTGTACCATTTAAAATTAAAGGAATTAACTACTCAATAAGTTCGGCTTGTGCAACTAGTGGACATTGTATTGGTAACGGAATGGAATTAATTCAATCGGGTAAACAAAAGATTGTTTTTGCTGGTGGTGGAGAAGAAATTCATTGGGCTATGTCTGCTATGTTTGATGCTATGACAGCCTTATCTTCAAAATACAACGAAACACCTGAAACTGCTTCTAGACCTTATGATAAATCTAGAGATGGATTTGTGATTGCAGGTGGAGCAGGAGTTATAGTCTTGGAAGAATTAGAACATGCAAAAGCGAGAGGTGCTAAAATTTATGCTGAATTAACTGGCTATGGAGCAACTTCTGATGGCTACGATATGGTGGCCCCTTCGGGTGAAGGTGCTGTTAGATGTATGAAAATGTCTCTCAAGACTGCAAGGAACAAAATTGACTATATAAATACTCATGGAACTTCAACACCAGTAGGAGATATAACTGAATTAAGAGCTGTTAAGGAGGCCTTCGGAGATAGTATTCCTAAGATAAGTTCGACAAAATCCTTAACTGGCCATCCGCTAGGTGCGGCCTCCGTACATGAAGCAATTTACTGCTTAATTATGATGAAAAATAATTTTATTGCAGCATCTGCGAATATTACAGAAATGGACGATGAAGCAAAAAAATTTCCCATTGTTACTAAAGTAGAAAAAAATGTAATATTAAATTCTGTTATGTCAAATAGCTTTGGATTTGGTGGAACTAATGCAACATTAATTTTTGAGAAAGTTTAACTTATGAGTTTAATGAAAGGCAAAAAAGGATTAATTATGGGAGTGGCAAATGAAAGATCTATTGCCTGGGGTATCTCTCAAAAATTAGCTGGTGCTGGAGCTGAGTTAGCTTTTACATATCTAGGTGATGCGTTGAAGAAGAGAGTTGTACCACTTGCTAAGTCTTTAAATTCGGACTTTACACTTAGTTGTAACGTTGAAAACAAAGAAGAAATAGTGAAACTCTTCGATGATATTAAAACTAAATGGGGACAGATAGATTTTGTAATTCATGCGGTTGCCTTTTCGGATAAATCAGAATTATCAGGAGAATATTTAAACACTACTAGGGACAATTTTTTGAAGAGTATGCTGATTTCATGTTTTTCTTTTACTGAAGTAGCTAAAGAAGCATCAAAAATAATGAAAGAGGGTGGCAGTATGTTAACTTTAACCTACGAATCTACAAAAGCTATTCCAAATTATAATGTTATGGGTGTTTGTAAATCAGCCCTTGAGGCGAGTGTAAAATACTTAGCAAGAGATCTTGGTACAAAAAATATTAGAGTGAATGCTATTAGTGCGGGACCTATCAAAACACTTGCAGCCTCTGCAATTGGCGATGCAAAATTTTTATACAAGTGGAATGCAGATCATTCTTTTTTGAAAAGGAATGTTGATATTCACGATGTCGGAAATTCCGCTTTATATTTAACAAGTGATCTTGCTGCAGGGGTCACTGGTGAAATACATTATGTAGATGCTGGATATAATAAGGTTGGTATGCCAGACCCGAAGAATATTACTTAAAGTATTTAAATTTAGTTAAAATTATTCTGCTATTGCTTGTTTAATAGATAATTTAACTTTACCCCTATCAAAACCTAAAACTTTTACAGAAACCTCATCGCCTTCTTTTACAACATCTCCAACTTTTTCAACTCTTTTTGCTGCGAGTTCTGAAATGTGAACCAGGCCATCTTGTTTTCCTAAAAAATTAACAAAAGCTCCAAATTCCATTACTTTTACAACTTTGCCTTTGTAAATTTTTCCAACTTCAGCTTTTGCGACTAAACTTTTAATAATATCGATTGCTATTTTTCTAGATTCCTCATCTGGTGCAGCTACTGTCACTTCACCAGTATCTTTTACGTCTACCTTAGCTCCTGACTTTTCTACAATCTCTCTAATAGTTGCTCCACCTTTTCCTATAACAGTTGCTATGTCCTTTTTATCTACTGTTACAATTTCCATCTTAGGTGTGTGTTTAGAAAATTCTGTTCTTGATACTTTTAGGGCTTTATCCATTTCTCCTAGAATATGCTCTCTTCCACCTTTTGCCTGGTCCAAGGCTTTCTCCATTATTTCAAACGTGATTCCTTCGATCTTAATATCCATTTGAAGAGATGTTATTCCACTTTTAGTACCTGCTACTTTAAAATCCATATCTCCCAAGTGATCTTCATCACCTAGAATATCCGATAATACTGAAAAATCTTTTCCTTCTTTGATTAAACCCATAGCAATTCCTGCTACTGGTTCTTTCATAGGTACACCAGCGTCCATAAGAGCTAGCGACGTTCCACAAACAGTGGCCATTGAAGAAGAACCATTTGATTCTGTAATTTCAGATACAACTCTTAAAGTATAAGGAAAGTTTTCTTGTTTAGGTAGGGATGAATTTATTGCTCTCCATGCTAATTTTCCATGTCCTACTTCTCTTCTACCAGTTCCTATTCTTCCACATTCTCCTACAGAGAATGGTGGAAAATTATAATGAAGCATAAATCTGTTTCTTTGCATACCATTTAAGCTTTCAACTCTTTGCTCATCATCTGACATTCCTAGTGTTGTCACTACTAAAGCTTGAGTTTCACCTCTAGTAAATAAGGCTGAACCATGAGTTCTTGGTAACACACCAACTTCACACTTAATTTGTCTAACATCGGCTAAACCTCTTCCGTCAATTCTTTTTTTATCTTTTAGAATTGCAGTTCGAACAATATCTTTCTCGAGTGATTTTAGTTGTGCCATTGCTTCGTTTTCACTAACATTTTCATCTTCTGCAAACATTTCTTTACATTTTGTTTCTGCATCTGAGATTGCCATTGATCTTTTTTGTTTGTCTATTTCTTTAAACGCTGTCCTAAGATCTGCTTCTAAAGCTTTAATAATTTTTTCCTTAACTACTGAATGGTCTGGAACTTCAATTTTCCACTTAGGCTTACCTGCTTTTTTTGCTAATTTTTCTATGGCCTCAATAATTGGTACAAAATTTTCATGTCCAAACTTAACTGCATCCAACATCACTTTTTCTGTTAGTCCCGAGGTTTCTGACTCAACCATTAATACTGCATCTTTTGTTCCAGCGACAACTAAATCTAGTTCTGATTCTTCTAGTTCTTTTGGTGATGGATTTAATAAATATTTACCATCTCTGTATCCAACTCTGCTTGCAGCAATTGGTCCACCAAAAGGCAATCCTGAGATAGCTAATGCGGCAGAACATGCAATAATTGAAAGTACGTCTGCTTGATTTTCTCCGTCATAAGATAATACAGTTGGAAGTAATTGAACTTCATTCATGAAACTTGAGGGAAACAAAGGTCGTATTGGTCTATCTATTAACCTTGAGATTAATTGTTCAGATTCAGTCGGTCTTGCTTCTCTTTTAAAATATCCGCCTGGAATTTTCCCAGCAGCATAATATTTTTCTTGATAATTTACAGACAGCGGGAAAAAATCTTGACCATCTCTTAGTTTTTTTGCGCCAACTACTGTAGCTATAACTACTGTTTCTCCACATGTTGCAATAATCGCACCATCGGCTTGTCTTGCAATTTTTCCAGTTTCTAAAGTTATTTTTTTACCACTAATCTCTATTTCTTCTTTGTGAATTTTGAACATTATTTCCTTAAATTTAATTGTTTAATTACCTTTATGTATGACTCGGGATTTTTTCTTTTCAAATAAGCTAATAGTTTTTTTCTTCGATTAACTGATTTTGTTAAACCCATTGTAGAGTGTTTGTCTTTTTTAAATTTTTTAAAGTGCTCTGACAATCTTAAAATTTTTTCAGTTAGGAGCCCAACTTGAACTTCTGAAGAACCCACGTCTTTTTCGTGAATAGCTAGTGATTTAATCGTTTCTTTTTTTTTCTGCGTCATTTTTTTTGTTTATATTAA
>Ga0307986_10002550_pt1 | contig 13039 bp, 22 predicted proteins | sample EllFjometageno82_FD_203170 | JGI IMG/M metagenome (GOLD analysis project Ga0307986, IMG submission 203170) | Marine microbial communities from Ellis Fjord, Antarctic Ocean - #82 | ecosystem: Environmental > Aquatic > Marine > Unclassified | place: Southern Ocean | collected 2014-10-09
ACGTTAGGTTTACAGGCGGTTCTAGTCTCCATTGCGTTGGTGCTGATGGCGGTTTAAAGTCACAAGCCACTGACCTGTTTATCCTGGACAACTCGGCATCCGCTAAAGTTTGGGCATTAGTTCAATCGGTCGAAGCTGTCGGCGGTTTTGGTATGTATTTTGACACTCATCTTGGCGGCGAGAAACAGACGCTAATTCATATTGATACCCGCGATGAACGCCTGTTGTGGATGTGCCCAGATGAGCCAAAGCGGCGTTACGTCTATTACAATAATAACCCGGTTTACTTCCTTAACCTGCTGTCGAAAGAGCTGGCCAAGCTATGAGCGACCGATTTAATACTGCGCTTGAGCCGCTTTGGTTGTTCCTGGAAAAGGGCATGATTGTTCGCCGTGGTGTCCTTTTTGTCGCTATTTGGATGACGTTAGACTCATATGCATGGGCCAAGATCTACGCGTACAATCCAGATCCAGACCCGTTGATCTATGCTGCTCTGCTGGGTGTGCCGTCGGCGTTGCTGGCCGCTGCGCTGAAATTCTATAATGACGGACGTCAGGTGGTGGAGAAATGATTGCAGAGCTGAGTTCAATCCTGGCATCTAGTGCAGCTGGTTCATTGATTGGTGGTGTGTTTAGTTGGTTGAATCGCAAAGAGGAAGCGAAAGAGCGGGCAAGCGAGCGTGAATTCAAGATAGCGATGATTGGCGCTAATGCTAACGCCGCTGAAATGGCATCTGAGGCGCGAGCTTTTGAGGAGTCACAGAAAACTGTCGGCAGTATTGGCAGTGCTATTAAAAGCGCAGTAAGGCCAATTATAACCGCTGTTCTGTTGTACCAGACTTACATGATACTAACGGGCCTTGAGACAATTGTAGGCGGCATTGAAGCGCTTGGCGATGGCGAAGCCCTGCAACTTTACCGCGATATTGTGTTAAATATTATATCTCTGACTGCGACTTCCGTGTCGTGGTGGTTCGGTGCTCGTCCTAGCAACCGGGGTAAATAACTAACGCCATGCCCTAGTGCTCAACTGGTCGGTTTTCTTTTCCCGTAGGTTTTCTACCAGTAATGAATTGTCGATATGCTCGCGAGTGTTTACGCACCGCGAGCTGCGCGTATGTCGTTTCGTTCCGCCGCAGAGCTCACAGATCTTACCATCGAAAAACTTCAAGCCTTGCTCTAAAGCATCTGCACGCGCGTATAATTTTTCGGCGTCTGAGCGCAAGTCGGCCGGTGTTACTTTTGCGTAGTTCATTTCGTTATTTTCCATAGTGAGTTTAATTTAGAGTGATCAGGGCGACCCAGCTCGCTGCGCGCAGTAACCTGCCTGTATTTTTCTTCGCAAGGCTGACAGCTTAAATGGCGTTTGCCGCTTTTGTGATTCAAGTAAAGCGGTGCGGCAACTATTTTGCCGCAGCTATAGCATGGTTTTTTGTATGGTAGTGTTCTAGCCATTAGAGCGCACCAGTCGAGCCGAAACCACCGGCGCCACGATCAGTGTCGTCTAGGTCTGCAACTTCCAACGATTCAAGCATTACGGGCACGACTACAAGCTGCGCAATCCGCTCGCCTGGCTCGACTCTAAACGGCACAATATCGGTGCTATGGACTGTTAGCACTACGCGGATTTCACCACGGTAGTCTGAGTCGATAACGCCTGCCATAGTATCTACGCCTCTGCGCACGGCAAGGCCGCTCCGGGGCTTTATAAGGCCGACAAATCCTTCAGGGATAGCAACAGCAATGCCGGTGCTAATCACTACCACCTGGCCGAAATGGACGCGGGCAAGGTCATGGTCAGAATATATATCGAACCCGGCGGCACCCCCGGTTTGCCTTTCTGGAACTACTGCTGTTTCTGTTAGTCGTTTGAATTTGATCATTAGGCTAAACCTTTAATAAGACTTGAGGGAATATGGTTTCAATGTTCGCCAGCACTGCTAGCAGAACAACTACAGTCGTGTAAATTACTAACGCGCTATAAAGTGCCCAATACCATTTCATCTGTTCGACATAAATGCAAAAAGAAACTTGAACACAAAACATCATTACTGACAGCGTGATCATAATTTGTAAAATTGTCATAATAGTTCCCCTTAAATTTCAGTTGATGGCTGGTTTTTAGAGTATTTGTCTAATGACCAATGCGCGCTTTTCGTAACCATGTTTAAAAGCTCTGGCGGGATGTGCCCGCCCTCCATAAATTCAATGGTATCTAACAACGCTTTGATCGTTTCGCGATACTCTGCGATTTCTTGTGCCGTGGTGTTAGTAGTCATTCAGCGTGACCTCTTCGTTATACTGCATGTAATGATCTAGACAAACATAAGCATTGACATAAGTTTCGGCGATCTCATTGAAATCAATGTCGTCGCGCTCGCGCATCATAAACGCATAATAAACATCATAGCTGTCTGTAATCATTTCAAAGATCCAGCTGATGATTGGGTCCGCGCCGAATATTTTAAAATTAGTGACGGCTGAGTCAAATTTATCATAGTCAAAAGCTGCTAAATATTTAGCAAGATCTGGCACAACACTATATTCCACCCAATGGGTGTACGCGTCATCCAAGTCTTCATCGTATGCCTCTTGGTTTAGCATGTTGCGCAAATCAATTTCTGGTGTGCTCATTTTGTCATCCCCATCTTTGCGAGTCGTCGCGCTATATACGCCTCTTTGATTAATGCCTCGACAGTCTTGTTTAGACTGAGGCCAGTCGCCAAGCTTTCTTCAATTGCCATTTGATGAATAGCATCTTGTATGCGATAACCACGGTTTTTAATAAGTGTTGCCATTATATTATTCCTAAAAAATACAGTATGAACGGGCCGAATAGCAGCCCTGCTATCAACGCGCCGCCAAGTAGGGTTTTCATATCCAGCCCATTGCGTAAACATAGATCGGGCTCATAAGAGTGATGCCAAGAAGGATGCAGCCGATACTTTCAATTATTGTTTTCATGGTGTTTCTCCGTTTTTTATAGAGTGTCTTCAGTTTGTAATTGTTGCGCGAACTGATCGATTGAGTACATTACCGACCGATATAATTCATCGCCGGGGGTTACTGGAACACCATCAATATCCAGCAACGCGCCATCAGAATGAATCCCGAACATATCTTGGTCGTCATCTACGACCATTGTGAACCATGTCACAATGCCGTCGCTGCCGTTATCATCTATTGAGTAATGCTCTATGTTTGAAATAATCATGTTGTGTGCTCCGTTTGTTTGTTTGCGTTGTGTTTCAATAAGGTAATATTAAGCCATGCAGGCTAAGGGTGCAAGCACTGCAAGCACCTTTAATATACCAATTAGCTATATCAAACGGAGTTTTTATTACTATAGTATTCTTTGGCGAGGCGTTCGACATCGGGCAGGATCACTAGTGGTACACGTTGAAGCATGGCGGCCCTAGCGGCCCTGTCGCGGCCTCTGGCAACTTGGGAGCCTAGTTGTATACATGCTATTTGAACATGCTTTAGGATTAGTTCACGCCAGTCTGGCGGCACTTCCTCCAGGGTTGACCGGCCATAAATAACGTCATCGGCGTAGTGTCTAGGCCTTTTGCCAGTCGGCGATTGCATCTACAACTCCCTTCCATCCCAGCGCGATACAGACAAACGCGCCAGCGTCTTGGCAGTTGTTAAGAAACGCGATCTGTTCGGGTGATATTTTGGATTTGGTGTGGTCCATTCTTTTCAGCTCGCACACAAACGGCGGTGAGCCGATGATTATAATGTCAGCAGCGCCGGTGGTCATGCCTTCGGCCTTATGGCGCATAACCTGGCCCGGCGTTCGCTTTCCTTCATTGCGTGGGTGCAGGGCTATTGCGCGGAGCTTTGGTGATAGCTGATTAAATAGCGTGATCTGTTCAGCAGATTCGGGCGAGCATGGCCCTCTGTATTTAATGTCGCCGTAAACTTTAATTGATTTCGGAAATTTCATCTAATGCCTCATTGTGTCCATAGATTTTATAGAAACCTTTTTCTTTCATCTTTTTTAACGTTAGCGTTTTTGGCATTACGCCATAGTTCGGAAGCGATGATAAAAAAACTTCAATTGATGGCGCAATTCTACCACTAAAAACGGCAGTGGATAGCGACTCCCATTCGTCCACTTTCTCCGGCATATACCAAATAGAAAATGATCTATACTCGGTGGTGTAATCGACCTTTAATGTTTGGTTTCCGCTTTTGCTTATCCATTCTTGGCAGTGCCAGCTCAAAACCTTGTCGGTGCTTTTCGCGTATGGGTCTGATTTTAGCTTTCTAAATTCCATGACCAGCTTTTCGTTCGGGTCGATCAATTCGCCTTTACACTTTTCACAATAGCGCGCCGCAATATCGTTCGCGTGTTGGCATTTCTCGCACTCTTTAGATGCCCACCGATGTTCGCACCTGGCATATGTTCCCGCGGCTAAAAATTCACCGTGGCAGCGCCTCCCAAAATGGGAGGGTATTTCTAGTTTCACGCCTGCCAGGTCGGCAAAGTAGCCATCTTTCGTTATATGGAATTGATCAGGATTTGGGCGGCCTGAAAATTCGTTTATATAATTACAGTCGGGGCATTCAACATCGGCACCGCCTACCACCTTTGTGGATTTATACGCTTTGATATTCGGATTAAATACATCGCCATCGGGGCAGTGCCGTTCGATGTTTTCCGCGTAGTCCAGCACTAGGCAATCTTGTTTGCCGGGATCGATGCGCAACCCGCGCCCTATAATCTGTTGCATTAGTCCGACCGATTCGGTGGCGCGCAAGATGGCAATTACATCGACGTGGCTTGCATCGAAGCCGGTGGTCAGCACGGAAACGTTGACCAGGTATTTTATCTGTCGGGCTTTGAAAGCTTTTAGTATTTGTTCGCGTTCAGCTTTTGGCGTTTCGCCTGTCACCAAGGCACTGTTACCGCGTGGCAGGCTTTGCATGACTTCTTTGGCGTGGGGTACGGTTGCTGCAAATATCATTACACCTTTGCGGACAGCAGACAGCTCAACCACCTCGGCAATGATAGCGGCTGTTTTCCGGCCTTCACCTTCGAAAGCCTTTTCAACCTGGCGGGCATCAAATTTGCCCATGCTGTTCAATTCCAAGCCGGTGGTGTCATATCCATTATGGCGCTCTGTTGTCGGCGGCGTTAGATAGCCTTGATCGATTAATTCTTTCGCGCCTATCTTGAACACCAGCTTTTTAAAGTATGGTTCTACTGTTTCGTGCTCTGAGATTGCCCTATCGTTTTCATCGAGTTGATATATATAGCCACTGCCTAGCCGGTATGGTGTGGCAGACAATCCCAGCACGCGCAGCTGAGGGTTCTTTGCGCGCAGATCGTCAATGATAGATTTTATCGTGGGTGTGATGCCGTGGGCCTCATCGACGATAACAGCTGCAAAGTTTTTAAACCGTTCCAAGCTGTTTTTAACGGTGCCAGGCGTGCCGAATACGACATAGTGCTCTAAGCTCTTTTGCCCGGTTGAGGCACTGTACAGGCTTGCCATGCCACCGGCGGCAATGTATTTACCGTGGTTCTGTTCGACCAGCTCTTTAGATGGTGCCAAACAAAGCACCCGTTTTTTGCTGGTTTCGTGAATCCATTGCGCAAGATCTGCGATGATGTGCGACTTTCCCGCACCCGTTGCAGCATCGATGATGCAGGGGTCATAGCATTTAGAAAGAAAAGCCTTCGCGGCATCCACCGCATTCTGTTGATATGGTCTTAACATTTTCTGCCCCAGTTTTCGCCTGCGCGGATTCTGCACGCTTGCGCTTTGCTGATTTTAAAATAGTATGCCAGCTCTGCCAAAGTGCATTTGTGTTGCAATCGGCGGAACGAGCGAAGCGCGCCGGGTGTCATTACGCGCGGGTTATTTCTCATCTAAGCCACAGCTGCCAGGTACTGGTCGTGGAATGCTTTAAGCTTGGGCAGTGTCTTGTCAATATATTGCTGACTGAAAAAAACCATTTCGGTGTCAAATTTAAACCGGTTCCATTGGATAAAATAAGCTGTCGTGCGTTCGCTGCAAAACATTTCATATTGAACCTGGGCATAATAATGGGGCAGGTGTGCCAAGCTTTTAAATTCCGGGTCGGGATTTTCACGAAAACCAAACGGGCATTTAATTTCGGCAATGGCATCTGCGCCAATCAATCCATCGGGTGAAGCGCCGAGCCAATCGTATTCCGGGTGGACTATAAACCCGCACTCTTTAATAGTAATGCCTGTTTCAAGCTCGAAATCGAATACGGCGTTTTCCTCGTTCCGGCTTCCGTATTCGGTGGCGACGTTGCCGGTGAAAGTGGACTGACCGAGTATAGAGCGCATGGCATCTTTGGTGCTAGACCAAGGATTAACGCCAAGGATTGCACCAATCTGCGAGCCAGTGACCCGGCCTTTGCGGGCGTCAAACCATTCTTGGGAAAGCTGTTCCATTGTTTTTACCTCGAAAAAAAAGGCCCCGTAGGGCCAGTGTTATCAGAAGGGAATATCTTCGGCAGCTACTGGCGCAGCTGGTGCGGAGTTGACCGGCGATACTGCCATGACCCAGTTACCGCTCTTATCGTCAATTTCCCATAGGCCCAGCTTAATAGCCATCGGCTTATTAGATAGCGCGGAGCTGAGCTGGCTATCACCGGGTTCAGTGCCGTTGCGCATTAGATCGCCACCGGCATTGGCATCGATAGCAGCGAGCATCTTTAAGGCTCTGTCCCGTTTGGTTTTATCCTGCTCTTTTACGCGGATCTTATGGAATATTTTGCGGCCCTTATGTTCGCCGTCGAGCACTACCCAGCGAGCCGAGACAAACGAGTCGCCCTGGTATTCATCCCATTTGATTTCGTCAATTGCCGCCACTACCTGAGTATTAGCCGGGATAGGCTTAATTTGAACATTGCTGTCAAATGAAGTTGCGGCTGATACTGTTTTTCCGTCTGAAAGATCGAAGAATGACATAATTATTTACCTTCTTTGTTATAAGTGGCTAAAGCCGGGATGTATTGTGCTAATGGGTTTTCGTTTTTCGGGACGAATATATTATCAGTGATGCCATATCGGTTTTTGCTGACGTTTGACGCCGTGGCATATGTTACTAGCAACCTAGAGCCGTCTGACGTTGCTTTTTTCTTGTCGCCGTCGCCGCTGGTGTACGTTTGCAGCTTTAGAAACCCAACCATGTCCACGTCATCAACGTATGGTGCTACTGAGCGTTTGCCGAGGCGCAGGTTGTATCGAGTGTAGGGATCCATATCTGGCAGTTCGATTGTCTCGGTATCGGCATGGGCGATGTATACGATAGCAATGTTTTTGTCGGCATTGATTTTGGACATTAGTTTGCCGACTCGGTGGTGGAGTGTGGCTACTGCGCCAAGGCCTGCGCCATATCCGCCTAAAGCCTGGTTGATTGATTTCGGCTTCTTAGGGTCGCTGTCGATAACGTTCTGCATAAAGATACGTTCGAGCGCTGTTACGCTGTCGATGATGATCGTTTTGTATTTGTGCTCCTCTTTATAGAGTGCCGTCATCTGTTCGATTAGCTGTTCCAGTGATGTTACCACGGGCAGCGCGTCGGGCCGTATGGCAGCCGGCACACCCTGAAGGCCATCTTCGGCGCGTATCACTATAGGTTTTGGGAATGTCGCCGCCAGGGACGTTTTACCGAGCCCTGAGTCACCGCATATGGTGACTATCGGCATCCGGTCGGCTGGTTTCGTTGCTTGCTTTAATATTGACATTGGTTTTTCTCTCTTTCCTAATTGAGATTGCATCTTAGGCCATCTGGTGTTATCTTGTCAACACTTCTTATCAACACTTGGATACAAACATGAAAACAGCAGACGCAATAGAGTTCTTCGGTGGCATTAAAGAGCTGGCAAAGGTTTTGGAAATATGGCCGCACAATATAAGCAGATGGGGCGAGAAGGTTCCGCCATCGCGGGCATATGAGCTGGAGGTAAAGAGTAATGGCAAACTTAAAGCTAAATAAAATAAAAAACCAATTCAACGGAGCAACATAAAATGAACCAATTCGACTATCTCGACGCAGGCTTTCGCATTTTCGGCCTCCATGGCGTTGACGATAAAGGCAATTGCGAATGCGGCAACCCGCACTGTAAGGCTATTCTAAAGCACCCTAGAACATCGGCTTGGCAACATACGCCGAATTGGTCAGACGAGCAGCTCGACACGATGGAAATGATGGGCCAGTTTAATACCGGGTTCGGCGTTCTAGTTGACGAGCATATCGTTATCGACATAGACCCGCGAAATGGCGGCAGCGAGGCATATGCGAAGCTCTGCGAAGACTTAGACCTCGACTTTAAAGCATTGTCCGGGTTTGTAGTTGCAACCGGCGGAGGTGGTTGGCATATCTATTTCAAGAAGCCGTTAGCCTTGGCACTAGCTGGGCACCATGTTGACTATGAGGGCATCGACTTTAAATCATCTGGCTACGTTGTCGGCTGCGGATCGCTTCACAAGAGCTGGTCACTATACGAAGCCGAGAAAGGACACCCTGACGACATTGCAGAAGCACCAGCTGAACTATTAGCGCTACTCGAAAAGCCGGAGCATATACGGGCGGAATTTCGCGGGCAGCAAGTTGACCTTTCTGCCGATGATCTGGGCGCTATGCTTCAATGTATCGATGCCAATTGCAGCTACGAGCAGTGGATTAAGATTGGTATGGCGCTACACCATGCGACCACCGGCACGGGCTGCGCGATCTGGGATACATGGAGCGCAACCGGCGAGGATTACGCTGGCAGCGAAAAGATCGGTCAGCATTGGCATTCGTTCGGCAAATCCGCGTCACTGGTAACAGTCGGGACGTTGGTTCATTTCGCGGAGCAGGGCGGTTATCAATCAACCGTTACTTTCGAAACTGAGCTAGTGTACGACGAACCATTGAGCGACGATAATATTGATCTACTGCGCCCGCCAGGCTTTGTTGGCAAATTGGTGGAATGGATCAACGGGCAGTGCCGGTTTCCACGCGAGCGCTTAGCAGTAGCAGCGGCGCTATCGGCAATGGGCAACATTTCCGGGCTGCGCTATGAAGATAAGGTTTACGGCGTTACTACTAACCAGTTCATCTTTTGCGTGGCAGGCTCTGCAACCGGCAAAGAAGCGATACAGCAAGCTCAGGCCGAAATCCACAAAGCGGCAGGGATAGCACCCGCAACCCACGGCGCGATCAAATCCGAGCAAGAGATTATCCGCAACTTAATCGACCACCAGGCAGCGTGTTATATCATCGACGAAATGGGCCTAGTTCTGCAAAAGATAGACAATGCCAGAAAGCGTGGCGGTGCGGCATACTTGGAGGGCGTGATTGGCGCATTAATGTCGGCATACTCAAAAGCTAATTCGTTTATGCCATTGGGCGGCGATGTGCGCAAAGAGATAAAGATGCAGCTCGCTAAAGAGTTGGGCCAGCTAAAGAAGCGCCAGGCAGACGGTGCCGATGTTGAGGCGGACATTGCATCCATTGAGCGGCAGCTGTCGACGCTTGATAGCGGCTTAGAGCGTCCTTTTCTTTCATTGATAGGGTACACAACCCCAGTGACGTTTAACGGTCTGGTGGACTATGAGCAGAGCGCAAACGGCTTCTTTGGTCGGTCCCTGATAATCCAGGAGAAAGAAACCAATCCGAAAGCCAAGAAACGGTTTAAGACTCTGCCAATGGATATGACTATGTCGATGACCCTGGCATCTATTTACAACGGCGGATCGGTTGCAGCAACTGGAAAACAACGGGTCGAGCATTTATCCGACCGAGTGGAAATACCAACAGAAGCGGCGGCATTGGACTTACTGGATACCATCGAAGACGAGTTCCACGCCATGGCTGAGAAATCCAAAGAGGCAACGCTTGAGGCAATCCCACGGCGGGCTTTTGAGCTTGTTTTGAAAGTCAGCTTGGTGTTGGCCATTGATGACGGTTTTAGATCGGTAGAGCACGTTCGGTGGGCTTATGCGTTCGTCAAAGCGGACATTCAAGCCAAAGTTAATCTGGCAGCGGGCAATATGGCAGCAGATGATCGGCGGCACGATGAAGCCTTACATCGTAAAATATTGAATATCTTGGACCATGACGGGTTGGGCGAGTCTATTGGCGTTATCGCAAACCGGTGCCGACCAGCGAAAAAACAGGATGTTTTAACATCGCTGGAAATATTGATTGAGAAAGGTTTTGTGAAAAAGGACCATATCACCGCTTCAAATAATAAAGTAACTGAAAAGTATTTCCTAGTTTAGTAATAGCTAAAACCATGAGGGCCGCATGTAGCGGCCTTTTTAATGCCTATTGTAACTAGATAGCATATATAGTATTATTGCTATTCAACTAACTAATGAAGGAAATACAGATGAAAACCAAAGACATTGAAGTTTACTGCGAAGATTATGCAAAATACCTTAAAATGTTTACAAGCATTGGGCTCCCAATAAAGAAAGCAAAAGAAGCTGCTAGTAATTTATTATTAACGGAGCATGGAGTGACAATAGATGAAGTCTATAATGAGGTTGGAGTGACTGACAGTGCAAGCATTGAAGGCAGAGAAGCACTGGCTTTTCGCCGCATCGAAAGCCTTCCTTCAAAAATATTAAAACTATTAGATTATGACGGCCCTGGCGTCCCTGCTGGGATTATTTCCAACCGATGTAGGCCAGCCTTAAAAAAAGATGTTTTGGCGTCTATTGAAATATTAATTGAAAAAGGCTCTGCCAGAAAAGAACAAATGATTGCTTCTAATAATAGAATCACTGAAAAGTATTTCTTGGCATAATACTTGTATATCGATTGTAGCGCAGCGGCGCTACACTACAATTTTGCAATAATGGCCGCCTAGAGTGGCTTTTTTTATGTCTCCATTTCCAATGTAGGCAATGTAGGGAGCCAATATAGGGCAGTGAAGGCTCTGGAATGGGGTTATAAATCAATGTAGTCAAAAAAGGTACATAGCCTAAGAGAATTAAAAATAAATAACCATTATAGAGATATAGTTATTTTAGTCTAAGTGGTTTTGAAGCTATTTAAAATATAAGTATAACTATAATGACTATATAGCTATAACACTCTGAGAGGCCCATTCTACCGCGTTTCCAATGTAGGCCAATGTAGGCCAATGTAGCGAGCACTGTAATTAGTGCTTGCACTCCTTGCCCTAGTGCCTTACTATTCCCTTATCGAAACAAAACAAACAACGGAGAAAACAAGATGACCAAATTAACTAAGAAATCAGCATTGTGGATATTCAAGGCAGAATCTTTAAACGTAGGCGAAGCCCGCCGACAGGATTGGAGCTACTTCACAAGCACGCTGCTGAAATCTGGCAACATCACTGAAAAGCAGTATTTTACATGGTCTAACCCTTTCTAATACTAAAAAGGCCCTTCGGGGCCAGGAGCACAAACAATGAATAAACTAATCGACGACATCACCGGCTATACGTTCACCTACCAGGTGGCAAAGACTGACCCTAGCCTTTCTATTGCTATTGCCAGAAAGTTCAACCACGGGCTTTCCAGGCTGCCTCACACGCAAGCTAACGCCATATTTAAACAGATACTCGGGTTTGATGTTCATTCGGTGGTGTTAGAGCAATGAAAAGCCCATGCGACAAGACCTGCAAAATATCAAACGGCGTCTGCAATGGTTGCGGGCGAACCCTAAATGATATAAAACTATGGGGTAACGCAACCGAACTGGAAAAGCGGGCCATTATTATACGGGCCGGTGGAGGTAATAACATGGAACGACAAATAGAATTGATGCGCTTGGCCAACAAATCAGTGTTCACTATCGCCCGCGAGTTGAATATAGGTGAAGATGAGGTGTTGGCAGTCATAGCAGGGCTGAAAATGCCACTACCACGGTCTAAGTCGACGAGCGAATCGGCTGCGATAGCGTGTAAGAAGCGCAGGGCCATTGAGGCGCATCATAACGCTAAGATTGATCAAGATGGGCACGATCCGCTTGATGATCTTTTGGACTACTAAAAAAGCGTTTTGATATAGCCAATTGGTATAAGCATTAATGCGATAGTGCTAGCACTATGATGCTAGGTGCCCTATTATTACTACATCGAAACGAAACAACAAACCAACGGAGAAACAACATGAGTAACCAAAACGCAATTAACCTAGCCGCCGAAATGAATGTAAGCCTTGCCGACCTAATGGCATTAGTAACAGCAACAGTAAACAGCATTGAACATGACAAAGTAGCAGTTAAGCAAGTTAGCAGAGACCTGGTTGAAGCTTACATCCCGGTGGCTGTTATGTATTTAGCCAGCTTAAAAGCCGAAATTATGACCAACGAAGCAGCACACAATCAATTTTGCCTTGATGTATTCAGCCAGCTTAAAAGCCGATAATAACCCAGGCCCTTCGGGGCCAACAACGGAGCAAGCAACAATGATAGGCACAACACTAGATAGATTCTGGACATACTTGGAAAGCAAAGACCTTGCGCACGTATATAACGCGGCTTTTGGGTCGGGAGCAGCACGACAGGCTTTCTTTTTAGACGTGGATTCGACCGAGTGGCTTAACAGCATGCCGTGCGGGCGATTGACGGGCGCTGAAGTGATGCAGATGAAAGAGGCGCGAGACGGCTGGGCAAGCCCTGTGGTTGCTGCTGACAACGTGAACCACCCTGCGCACTACACTTCACACCCCAGCGGCGTGGAAGTGATACAGATCACAGAGCACATGGGCTTCTGCCTTGGCAATGCTGTGAAATACATTATGAGGTGTGACGAGAAGGGCGCTGCGGTTGAAGATCTGAAAAAAGCGGTGTGGTATTTAGAGAGGGAGATTGCGAAACGGGAGCAAAAAGACTAACATTGTCATTCCGTTTTTTGTACTCCCTTTGCCCTGATGCGTTCGGGGCTTTTTTTTGCCCGGCGTTTGGTGGTAGACTCGCACTGTTTAACCGCTGAGTAGGTGATACCTCTGCGACCGGTCAACGCTAAACCGGAGCCTGGCCTGGATTGGCATAAAGATACAGCAATTGAAATTAAAGGCGTGGAGGATA
>Ga0307986_10002552_pt1 | contig 13033 bp, 10 predicted proteins | sample EllFjometageno82_FD_203170 | JGI IMG/M metagenome (GOLD analysis project Ga0307986, IMG submission 203170) | Marine microbial communities from Ellis Fjord, Antarctic Ocean - #82 | ecosystem: Environmental > Aquatic > Marine > Unclassified | place: Southern Ocean | collected 2014-10-09
CTTTTTGCAGAAAATTGTAAATCCCTAATTGCTACATCAACTTTTTTCCCAACAATCGCTGCAAGTATTGGATTAAGCTTTCTAACACTTGATCTAATATTATTATTTATAGATTTTACTGTATCTAGTTTTTTTCTATTTTTTTTATTTGTCTTGTTCATAATTATTTTTTAGTTTCTGCTGGTTTAGCTTTTTTATCAGCAGGTGTGTGACCAAAGAATGTTCTTGTAGGTGAAAATTCACCCAGCTTATGACCTACCATATCTTCAGAAATTGTAATGGGTATAAATTTTCTACCATTATAAATTAGAAAACTCACTCCAACAAAATCTGGAATTATAGTTGATTTTCTCGACCAAGTCTTAATTGGAATCTTTTTTGGATCAACTTTGTATTTATCAACTTTTTTCATTAAGCTTTCTTCTACAAATGGACCCTTCCATACAGCTCTAGCCATTATTTAGTGTCCTTTCTATTATTTCTTCTCTTGACGATAAACCTATCGGTACGTTTATTGTCTCTAGTTTTTAAACCTTTGGCTGATTGTCCTGTAGGTGAAACGGGATGTCTTCCTCCAGCAGTTTTTCCTTCACCACCTCCATGAGGGTGATCAACTGGGTTCATCACAACTCCTCTAGTATGAGGTCTTCTACCTAACCATCTTGATCTTCCAGCTTTTCCAATTTTAATATTCTTTTGATCGGGATTACTTAAAACCCCAATAGTTGCTAATGATCTTGAGTCAATTTTTCTAATTTCACCTGAAGAAAGTTTAATTAAACTATAGTTACCATCTAGGCCGCTTATAGAAACCGATGTACCAGCAGATCTTGCCATTTTACCACCACCACCTGGTTGTATTTCTACGTTATGAATATTTATCCCAACAGGTATATCTTGGAGTGGCATACAGTTACCAACCTTAATCTCTTTCTTTGAACCATTTTCAACTTTATCACCAACTTTAATCTTTTGTGGCGCTAAATAATATGCGTGAGTATTATCATCAAATTTAACTAACATAATATAACATGATCTATTAGGGTCATACTCAATTCTTTCAACGGTAGCAGTCATATCAAACTTTTTTCTATAGAAATCTACAAGTCTATACATTTTCTTATGTCCACCACCCGACATATTTCTAGACGTAATATGCCCATTATTGTTTCTTCCACGCATTGAGTTTTTAGGTTCAACTAACGCTTTAAAAGGTTTCCCTTTCCAAAGGCCGGATCTATCAACAAGGATAGTACCTCGAGTAGATTTTGTATAAGGTTTGAAAGTTTTTAATGCCATTTAATTATATTCCAGATGTAAGATCTATGCTCTGACCTTTTTTTAAAGTTATTATTGCTTTTTTAAAGCCAGATACCTTAACTTTTTTTCCTCTAGTTAATTTAGTTCTGTTTTGTTTATTTATGATGTTAATTTTTATTACATTAACCTTGAAAATCTTTTCTATATTTATTTTTAAGTTTTTCTTATTTGCACTAGAAGGAACTTTAAAAACAATTTTATTCTGTTCAGACATAATTGTTGTTTTTTCAGTAACTAATGGAGATAAAATTTTATCGTATAAGTGTAGTTTATCCATTATGAATATTTCTTTTCCAGTTCTTTTATTGAACTTTCTGTAAATACAACCTTTTTAAATTTAATTATATCAAAAGCACTGAAGTGGTTTATGTCAGTAACTTTAACATTTGGTATATTTCTCACAGATTTTTCTATTTTATCTTTTGAAACTTTATCTAAAATTATAAGAGAGTTTGTAATATCAAATTTTTTAATAATTGAGTGCATTTCTTTAGTTTTATTAATTACATTGCTAAAATCACTAAAAATTAGCAAATCTTTGTTGTTATTTTTTTCAGTAATTAATGACGTAACACTTAATTTTTTTTCACTTTTATTTAGTTTTCTTTTTTTATATGCAAGTTCTCCTTTAGGGCCATGAGCTATACCACCTCCAACAAATATAGGTGCTTTTCTACTTGCGTGTCTAGCTCCACCTGTTCCTTTTTGAGCATAAATTTTTGATGTTGGTCCTCTTACTTCGTTTTGTTGTTTTGTTTTGGCATGTCTACCTTTGTAATTAGCGTTTGTTTTATACAAAACGCTGCTTACCAATCTTTTGTTAATTTTGGCTGAAAAAATTTTATCTAAAACTTCAATAGAAACTTTTTTTCCATCTAAATTTAACTTATCTAATTTCATTATTTTTTCTTCTTATCTGGTGTTTTTTTAGCCTCTTCAGCTATTTTAATTTTTTCACCAATTGTTAATTTGTTAATAATTTTAACTGACTTCTTAACTAGGATTTCAGAGTTCTTCGAACCTGGTATTGAGCCTTTTAAGTAAAGTAATTCATTTTCAATATCTGCTTTAACTATTTCTATGTTTTGCATGGTTCTAAATTTATCACCCATATGGCCAGCCATTTTTTTTCCTTTAAAAACTTTACCTGGATCTTGTCTCTGACCAGTAGAACCATGTGATCTGTGTGAAACTGAAACACCATGCGTAGCTCTTAAACCACCAAAATTATGTCTTTTCATTGCACCTGCAAAACCTTTACCAATGGTTTTAGAGGTAGTGTCCACAAATTTAACTTCATTGAATATTTCTAAACCAAATTCGTTACCTTCTTTGTAAATTTCTGTATCTTTTACTCTAAATTCTTTTAATTTTTTTTTAGCTTCTGTGTTTTTTTTTGCATACATTCCCTTCATGGCCTTTGTCAATTTTGAACTTTTAATATTACCAAATCCTAATTGCACCGCTTTATAGCCACGTTTATCTTCTTCAATTACACTAATTACCCTAGCTTTTTCCATTTTAATAACCGTCACAGGTACTGATAGGCCAGTTTTATAAAACTCTCTAGTCATACCAATTTTTTTTCCAATTAAAGCTAATTCATTCATAATTAAATCTTAATCTCCACATCTACACCTGATGCTAAGTCTAATTTCATTAAAGCCTCAACAGTTTGGGGCGTTGGTTCAATTATATCTATTAATCTTTTATGAGTTCTTGTCTCAAATTGCTCTCTACTTTTTTTATCAATATGTGGACCTTTTAGAACCGTATATCTTTCAATTTTAGTAGGTAGTGGAATTGGTCCTTTAATAGTTGCACCGGTTCTTTTTACAGTGTTAACAATTTCTTCAGTTGATGCATCTAAAATTTTATTATCGTAGGCTCTTAGTTTAATTCTAATATTTTGTTTTTCCATAATTATCCTGCGATCTTTTTAGTTACTTCGTCTTGAACATTTTGAGGTACTTTTGAATAATGGTCGAAAAACATAGAATACTGAGCTCTACCTTGAGACATTGATCTCAAGTTGTTTATATACCCAAACATATTTGCTAAAGGAACCATGGCCGTTATAACAGTTGCATTCCCTCTACTCTCTTGTTCACTTATTTGACCTCTTCTACTATTTAAATCTCCAATAACATCACCCATGTAATCTTCAGGTGTTACAACCTCAACTCTCATTACTGGCTCTAATAATTTTAACCCACCATTAATGCAGGCTTCTTTAAAGCAAGCTCTACCTGCTAACTCAAATGCAAGAACACTAGAATCTACGTCGTGATGTAAACCATCCAAAATTGTAACCTTAAAATCAATTAATGGGAATCCAGCCAAAATTCCACCATCAGATATTGTTTCAATACCCTTCTCAACACCAGGAATAAATTCTTTTGGGATTGATCCACCTTTAATTTTGCTATCAACTTCTCTGCCTTTGCCAGGCTCTTGAGGTTCTACCAAAAGTTTAACTTTTGCAAACTGCCCAGCACCACCACTTTGTTTTTTGTGTGTGTATTCACACTCTGAAGCATTTTGAATAGTTTCACGGTAAGCAACTTGTGGGGCACCGATATTTGCCTCTACATTAAATTCTCTTTTCATTCTATCAACTATAATATCCAGGTGCAATTCCCCCATACCTTTAATAATTGTCTGACCTGATTCTTCATCTGAGGTTACTCTAAACGAAGGGTCTTCTTTAGCTAATCTAGCTAGTGCTTCACCCATTTTTTCTTGGTCGGCTTTTGTTTTAGGCTCAACAGCAATTTCAATTACTGGTTCTGGAAATTCCATTGGCTCAAGTAAAACAGGGTTTACCTCATCACATAAAGTATGTCCTGTTATTGTATATTTAAGTCCAGCCAGAGCAACAATGTCGCCTGCATTTGCTTCTTTTATATCTTCTCTAGAGTTAGCATGCATTAATAACATTCTTCCAACTCTTTCTTCTTTTTCTTTAGATGAATTGTAAATTCCTGTTCCAGTTTTAATTGTTCCAGAATAAATTCTTATAAATGTTAATGATCCAACAAATGGGTCGTTAGCAACTTTAAAAGCTAATGCAGAAAAACCAGCACCGTCGTCGAATTTCATTTCGACAACATCTTCACTTCCTGGTTTTGTTCCATTAATTGATCCAATATCAATAGGACTTGGAAGGTAATTAATAACAGCATCAAGTAATGGCTGAACACCCTTGTTTTTAAAAGCTGAACCAGTAGTTATCGGCACAAAACTGAAGTTTAATGTGCCTTTTCTTATACATTTAACTAAATCTTCTTCTTTAATATCATCACCATTCAAGTAGCTTTCCATCAACTTTTCATCTTGTTCAACAGCCATTTCAACTAGTTCTGTTCTGTACTTTTGAGTAATTTCTTTTAAATCATCTGGAATTTCTTTATATTCCCACTCAGCACCTAAAGCTTCATTTTTCCAAACTTGAGCTTTCATTTTAACTAGATCAACCACGCCTATTAAAGAAGCCTCAATACCAATTGGAACTTGTATAACTAATGGTTTGCAACCAAGTCTATCTCTAATCATATCTACGCATCTAAAAAAATCTGCACCCGTTCTATCTAGCTTGTTAACAAAACAAATTCTTGGAACCTTGTATTTATCCGCTTGTCTCCATACGGTTTCTGATTGAGGCTCTACACCTGCTACACCATCAAAAACACATACCGCACCATCTAAAACTTTTAATGATCTTTCAACTTCAATAGTAAAATCTACGTGACCAGGAGTATCAATAATATTAATTCTATGATCATTCCAAAAACATGTCGTTGCAGCTGAGGTAATTGTAATTCCTCTTTCTTGTTCTTGTTCCATCCAGTCCATTGTTGCAGCACCATCATGAACTTCACCAATTTTATGACTTTTTCCCGTGTAATATAAAATTCTTTCAGTAGTAGTGGTTTTACCAGCATCAATGTGAGCCATAATTCCAATATTTCTATATGTATCTAATGTATTTGTTCTAGCCATAATTTTCTACCACCTAAAATGAGCAAAAGCCTTATTTGACTCTGCCATTTTATGTACATCTTCTCTTTTTTTAACTGCTGCACCTTTTTTTTCGTATGCATCATAAAGTTCATTAAAAATCTTATCTGACATGTGTTTATCTTTTCTTTTTCTTGCAGATTCTACCAACCATCTTATAGCTAAAGCTTGGGCTCTTTTAGTTTTTACTTCGACTGGCACCTGATAAGTAGCACCGCCAACTCTACGAGATCTAACTTCTACTGTTGGTTTGATATTATTTATAGCTTCATTAAAAATATTAATCGGTTCATCTTTTGTTTTAGTTTTAATTTTATCAATTGCTTCATAAACTATTTTTGCAGCAACACCTCTTTTGCCATCATACATTATATTATTGATTAATTTTGGTATTATAGTTGAGTTAAACTTTGGATCCGGAACAACATTTTTTTTAGGTTGAGTTTTTTTTCTAGACATTTATTATTTACCTTTTTTAGTTCCGTATAAAGATCTTCTTTTTTTTCTATTTGCAACACCTTGTGTATCAAGGTTACCTCTTAAAATGTGATAACGAACTCCAGGTAAATCTTTTACCCTTCCACCTCTAATTAAAACTACTGAGTGTTCTTGTAAATTGTGACCTTCACCAGGAATATATGCGGTTACTTCAAAACCATTTGACAATCTAACCCTCGCAACTTTTCTTAAAGCTGAATTAGGTTTTTTCGGTGTAGTTGTATAAACTTTAATGCACACACCTCTTTTTAGAGGTTGTTTTTGTAAGGCAGGAACTTTGTTCCTTTTAACCTGTTTAACTCTTTTATTTTTTAACAACTGATTAATAGTTGGCATAATTTTTAAAATTTTATTAATAAGTTTTTGAAAGAAAATAACTGACGGGTTATTATGTGGCAGCGTTTAGTGCTTAACCTTAACACTACATTCCAACCAAAAACACCGCCAAAATACTTGTTAATTTGACTTTGTCAAACTAAAATTATCTATATGTAGTTGATTTTTTATTGATTTACTGGTGTTTCTGCAACTTCAATTTTTTCTTGTTCAGACAAGAATTTACTATCATCATCAAGGGCTTTTTTATTCCATTTATTCTTAATATGACCTGTTCCCGCTGGAACTAATCTTCCAACAATAACATTCTCTTTTAAGCCATTTAATGGATCAACTTTACCTTTAATTGCAGCATCAGTAAGAACTCTTGTAGTTTCTTGAAATGAGGCAGCAGAAATAAATGATTCAGTTTGTAATGATGCTTTGGTAATACCCATGAGTACTCTTTCACCAGCGGCAGGGTTTTTTCCATCTGCAACAAGTTTTTCATTGTTATCATCAAATTTTATTCTGTCAATAATTTCACCTGGCAAATAACTTGAATCTCCTGGAACTTTAACTTCAACTTTTTTCAGCATTTGTCTTAAGATAGTTTCAATGTGTTTGTCATTAATTATTACACCTTGCAATCTATAAACTTCTTGAACTTGATTTACAAAATACTCTGTTAATTCTTTAATGCCTAAGATTCTCAAAATATCATGTGGTAATGGTTGGCCATCTAATAAGTACTCACCTTTTTTAATTCTTTCACCTTGATTGAAGTTAATATGTTTTCCTTTTGGAATTAAATAATTTGATGCTTCAGCTCCATCTTCTGGAACAATTGAAACTTTCTGTTTTCCTCTAAGTTCTTTTCCAAAAACGACTTGACCATCGTTTTCAGCAATAATTGCACTATCTTTAGCTTTTCTTGCTTCAAATAATTCGGCTACTCTTGGTAGACCACCTGTAATATCTTTAGTTTTTGTTGTTTCTTTAGGTAGTCTAGCTATTACATCACCAGCAAACACTTTTTGACCATCTTTTATAGAAAGAATTGAATCTGGAACTAAGTAATACCTTGCTTCATTATCATCTGCTTTTTTAATTACATTACCTTTTTCGTCTCTTAGAGTAATTCTTGGTTTTAAGTCTGAAGTTTTTGATTGAGATCTCCAATCAATAACTGATTTAGAAGAAATTCCAGTTGCATCATCTGTAGTTTCTTGAATTGAAACACCGTCAATTAAATCAACAAAACTTGCTTCACCACTTTTTTCTGCAATTACTGGTGTTGTATAAGGGTCCCATTCACAAATTTTAGTGTTAGCTTTTATCACGTCTCCATTATTAAAAAATAACTTTGAACCATACCCAATCTTATAAACTGCTACCTGGACATTATTATTATCTTCAATAGAAAGTTGAGTGTTTCTACCCATAACAATGAGATTTTTCTTTGAATCTTCTAAAATATTTGAATTTATAATTTTGAGAGTGCCTGCATTCTTACTTATGATTTCAGATTCTTGCTTTACTGAAGCAGTACCACCTACGTGAAAAGTTCTCATTGTCAACTGCGTACCTGGCTCACCAATAGATTGTGCTGAAATCATACCAATTGCTTCACCAACATGAACCATTTTACCTCTGGACAAATCTCTACCATAACAAGTTGTACAAACACCTTTTTTAGAACTGCACGTCATAACTGAATAAACTTTTAAAGATTTAACACCTGCAGCATCAATTTTATCACATCCAGCCTCATCTATCATCGTTTGCTTCTTAATAACGACCTCACCTGTTAAAGGGTTTTTTACGGGAAAAGCAGTAACTCTTCCAAGGGATCTTTCTGATAAACTAACGACGATATTACCACCTTCCAAAATTTCTGAAAGTTCTATAAATCCAGGATTATCACATTGAATTTTTGATGTTGTTAAGTCCTGGGCCACATCACAAAGTCTTCTTGTTAAATATCCAGAACTAGCAGTTTTAAGTGCTGTATCAGCTAAACCTTTTCTAGCACCATGGGTAGAATTAAAATATTCTAATGCTGTCAATCCTTCTTTAAAATTTGAAATAATAGGAGTTTCAATAATTTCTCCAGATGGTTTGGCAATTAAGCCCCTCATACCGGCTAATTGTTTCATCTGTGCTGCAGATCCTCTTGCCCCACTATCAGCCATCATAAATACTGAATTAATTTTTAATCCGTCAGGACTCTTTTGTGTAGCAGAAATACCTTTCATCATTTCACCAGCAACTTTATCAGTGCATTTTGACCAAGCATCTACTACTTTATTATATTTTTCACCCCTGGTAATTAAGCCTTCAGAATATTGAGTTTCATAATCAGCAATAAGTTTTTTTGTGTCGTCTATTAATTGTGTCTTACTCTCAGGAATAACCAGGTCATCTTTACCAAAAGAGATTCCAGCTTTAAAAGCATGTTTAAATCCTAAATCTTTCAAATTGTCACAGAAAATCACAGTCGTTTTTTGCCCACAAAATCTAAAGACACTATCAATAATTTCAGAAACAACTTTTTTTGGTAATAATCTATCAATTTGAGAAAACTTAATATTATTATTTTTAGGTAGTAAGTTTGCTAATAAAAATCTACCAGCTGTTGATGTATATTTTTCAAGTTTTTTGTTACCATTTTCATCCACAGTTTCAAATCTTGATATAATAGTACTGTGTACTTTTATTTGATCTGAAGCTAAAGCAAATTCAATTTGATCAGCATCAACAAAATATCCTGCAGATTTATCTGTTAATGGTTCTTGTGATAGATAGTAAAGTCCTAAAATCATGTCCTGACTTGGAACAATAATTGGTTTCCCATTTGAGGGTGATAAAATATTATTTGTTGAAAGCATTAAAATTCTTGCCTCCAATTGTGCCTCTAAACTTAGAGGAACGTGCACTGCCATTTGGTCACCATCAAAATCTGCATTAAAGGCAGCACAACATAAGGGGTGCAATTCTATAGCATCACCTTCTATTAATTTTGGCTCAAATGCTTGAACACCAAGTCTGTGTAATGTTGGGGCTCTATTCAATAATACTGGATGCTCTCTAACAATTAATTCAAGTGCATCCCAAACTGCAAGAGTTTCTTTTTCAACTAATTTTTTGGCTTGTTTAATTGTTGAAGCAAGTCCTAATTTATTTAACCTTGCATATAAAAAGGGTTTGAATAGTTCTAGGGCCATTTTTTTTGGAAGACCACATTGATGAAGTTTTAAATCAGGTCCCACTACAATTACTGATCTACCTGAATAATCAACACGTTTACCTAGTAAATTTTGTCTAAATCTTCCTTGTTTTCCTTTTAACATTTCTGCTAGAGATTTTAATGGTCGTTTACCAGTTCCTGTTATAACTCTACCACGTCTTCCATTATCAAATAATGCATCAACAGATTCTTGGAGCATTCTTTTTTCATTTCTAACAATAATATCTGGAGCCTTGAGGTCCATTAATCTTTTTAAACGGTTATTTCTATTAATTACTCTTCTGTAAAGATCGTTAAGATCTGATGTAGCAAATCTTCCACCGTCTAAAGGCACTAAGGGTCTTAGTTCTGGTGGTATTACTGGAACAACAGTCAAAATCATCCATTCGGGTTTTTGACCAGTTTCTATAAATGATTCAACTAATTTTAATCTTTTAATAGCTCTTTCTTCATTTACTTTGGATTTGGTTTCTTTAATAAAACTAGTTAGATTGTTTCTTTCTAATTCTAAGTCAAGATTTTTAAGCATTTCCAGAACTGCTTCAGCACCAATGCCTGCTGAAAAAGATTCATCACCAAATTCATCTTGATATTTTGCTAACTCTTCTTCATTTAAAAGTTGATTTTTTTTTAATCCAGTTAAACCTGGTTCGATCACTATAAAATTTTCAAAATATAGAACTCTTTCTATTTCTTTTAACTTCATATCCACTGCTAAGGCAATTCTACTGGGAAGAGATTTTAAAAACCAAATGTGAGCAACAGGTGTTGCTAGGTTAATATGACCCATTCTTTCTCTACGCACATTAGATTTTGTAACTTCTACTCCACATTTTTCACATATAATGCCCCTGAACTTCATTCGTTTGTATTTTCCACACAAACATTCATAATCTTTTATTGGTCCAAAAATCCTAGCACAAAATAAACCATCTTTTTCTGGTCTAAAAGTTCTGTAGTTAATTGTTTCTGGTTTTTTAATTTCTCCATAAGTCCATGATTTAATTTTTTCAGGACTAGCTAGTGATATTTTTATGCTACTAAAGTTTTGAGCTTCTGCAATCTCATTATTTTTAAAAAGATCTGTTAATTCTTTTTTCATATCTAATTTAGCTCCACATTTAATGCTAATGATTTAATTTCTTTAACTAGCACGTTAAATGATTCCGGTATTCCAGACTCAAAATTTTCTTCACCCTTAACAATTGTCTCGTATACTTTAACACGTCCAGCAACATCATCTGATTTAACTGTCAGTATTTCCTGTAAGGTGTAAGAAGCGCCATAAGCTTCCAGTGCCCATACTTCCATTTCACCAAATCTTTGCCCACCTAATTGAGCTTTGCCACCAAGTGGTTGTTGTGTTACTAGGCTATAAGGTCCTGTGGATCTAGCATGAATTTTATCTTCTACTAGGTGATGTAGTTTTAACATATAAATTATTCCAACTGTAACAGGTCTATCAAATTTTTCACCTGTTCTACCATCCCATAAATGTGTTTGACCTGAGTCTGGTAATTTAGCTAACTTAAGCATTTCAGTAACATCTTTTTCTTTTGCTCCATCAAATACTGGTGTTGAAATTGCAATTCCATTTTGCAAGTTTTCACAAAGATCTCGAAACTCAGTTTTGTTTAATTTCTCAACTTTATCCTTAAATATTTCATCACCATAAACAGACTTTAAAAAAGTAGAAATTTTTTCTGTTTTTTCAATTTTTTTGTTATTTTCATTAACCAGTTTTTTAATTTCTTCACCAAACTCCTTACAAGCCCAACCTAAATGTGTTTCTAAAATTTGACCTACATTCATACGACTTGGTACACCAAGAGGGTTTAAGACAATATCAACTGCCCTACCATCTTCTCTATATGGCATATCTTCAACTGGTACGATTTTACTAACTACACCTTTATTACCGTGTCTTCCTGACATTTTATCACCAGGTCTTAATCTTCTTTTTATTGCAACAAAAACTTTAACCATTTTCATTACACTTGGTAATAGATCGTCACCACTTCTAATTTTTAGTACCTTATCTTCAAATCTTTCTACAATATCTTGTTTGGCTTTGTTATATTGGTTTTTTAATTGAGCTACCGTTGCCTCATCATTTACATTACCAACTGTGATTTTAAAAACATCATTAATTGTTAACATGTTAATATTTTCAAAATTAATCTCTGTACCAACGTCAAGATCTTTAATCTTCTTAGTTAAAGAAGATCCTGATAAAATTTGTGTAGTTCTTTGTTTGATACTTCTCTCTAAAATTTCCTCTTCAACTATTTTATCTTGCTGAACTTGATCAATTTCAGCACGCTCTATCGTTATTGATCTTTCATCTTTTTCTATACCGTGTCTATTAAAAACCTTAACATCTACAACTGTACCACTACTTCCTCTAGACATTCTAAGAGAAGTATCCGTTACATCAATTGCTTTTTCACCAAATATTGATCTTAATAATTTTTCTTCAGGGCCTGATGCTGAATCACCTTTTGGTGTAACTTTGCCAACCAAAATATCACCAGCATTAACTTCTGCACCAATATAGACTATTCCTGATTCATCTAAATTTTTTAAAGCTTCTTCATTAACATTTGGAATATCTCTAGTTATATCCTCTTCACCTAATTTAGTATCTCTTGCCATTATTTCATACTCAACGATGTGTACTGATGTAAAAACATCATCTGTTACACATCTTTCAGAAATTAAAATGGAGTCCTCAAAATTATATCCCTGCCAGGGCATGAAAGCTACAGTTACGTTTTTGCCAAGAGCTAACTCACCTAACCTTGTTGCTGGACCATCAGCAATAATGTCTCCTGATTTAACGTTATCACCAACTCTAACCAAAGGCCTTTGATTAATACATGTATTTTGGTTTGATCTTTTAAATTTTTGTAAATTATAAATATCTACACTTGATTTAGTAAAATCTGCATCTTCAGTAACTTTAACAACAATTCTTTTTCCATCTATTTTATCAACTACACCATCTCTTTTAGCAACAATTGTTACACCAGAGTCTAAAGCAACATCACTTTCTATACCTGTTCCAACTAATGGCGACTCAGGTTTTAAAAGAGGAACTGCCTGTCTCATCATATTTGATCCCATTAGAGCTCTATTAGCGTCATCATTTTCTAAGAATGGAATTAATGAAGCAGCAACAGACACAAGTTGCTTAGGGGATACGTCAATGTAATCAATCGTTTCTGGTCTTGATAATAAGAAATTTAAATTTTGCCTACAAGAAACTAACTCTTCAGTAATTTTTCCATTTTTATCTAATTTGGTAGTAGCCTGAGCAATAGTAAATTTCACTTCTTCCATTGCAGATAAATATTCAACTTTATCTTGAACTACAGCATCTTTTACTCTTTTATAGGGACTTTCAATAAAGCCATACTTGTTGATCTTTGCATAAGTTGATAAACTGTTAATCAATCCAATGTTGGGTCCCTCAGGTGTTTCAATTGGGCAAATTCTTCCATAGTGAGTTGGATGAACATCTCGAACATCAAATCCAGCTCTTTCTCTAGTTAATCCACCTGGTCCTAATGCAGAAACTCTTCGTTTATGAGTAATTTCAGATAAAGGATTTGTTTGATCCATAAATTG
>Ga0307986_10002553_pt1 | contig 13028 bp, 14 predicted proteins | sample EllFjometageno82_FD_203170 | JGI IMG/M metagenome (GOLD analysis project Ga0307986, IMG submission 203170) | Marine microbial communities from Ellis Fjord, Antarctic Ocean - #82 | ecosystem: Environmental > Aquatic > Marine > Unclassified | place: Southern Ocean | collected 2014-10-09
CCTAATTCTTTACTCATACCGTAACGTGTAACCATATTTTTTGCCATTTTTGTTGCCATGTCGATATCAGAAGATGCTCCTGATGTTACTTTGTCGTGACCAAAAATTAATTCTTCTGCTATTCTTCCGCCCATAGCAACCGCTATATCTGAATACATTTTTTCTCTAGTTACAGAAAGCTGGTCTCTTTCTGGAAGTCTCATGACCATTCCTAAGGCTCTTCCTCTTGGTATGATAGTCGCTTTGTGTATTGGGTCGGAAACTTTTTCATTTAAAGCAACAATTGCATGCCCACCCTCATGGTATGCTGTTAATTTTTTTTCATCTTCGCTCATCACCATAGATCTTCTCTCAGCACCCATCATGACTTTATCTTTTGCTTCTTCAACATCTACCATTGTTACCACTCTTTTATTTTTACGAGCAGCTAGCAAAGCAGATTCATTGATAAGGTTGGCTAGGTCAGCTCCAGAGAAACCTGGTGTGCCTCTAGCTATTGTTCTAAGTTTTACATCAGGACCTACAGTAATTTTTTTAATATGAACTTTTAATATTGCTTCTCTTCCAAGAATATCGGGATTTCCTACAACAACCTGTCTATCAAATCTACCTGGTCTTAATAAAGCAGGGTCTAATACGTCAGGTCTGTTTGTTGCGGCGATTAATATAATTCCTTCGTTGGTTTCAAAGCCATCCATCTCTACTAACAATTGATTAAGTGTTTGTTCTCTTTCGTCGTTTCCACCACCAAGACCAGCTCCCCTGCTTCTACCGACGGCATCAATTTCATCTATGAATATAATACAAGGAGAGTGTTTTTTTCCTTGTTCGAACATGTCTCGAACTCTAGAAGCTCCTACTCCTACAAACATTTCTACAAAATCAGATCCAGATATAGAAAAGAACGGAACATTAGCTTCACCTGCAATTGCTTTTGCCAATAAAGTTTTTCCAGTTCCTGGGGGACCAATTAGTAGAGCACCTTTTGGAATTTTTCCACCTAGTCTACTAAACTTTTTGGGATCTCTTAAAAATTCTACTATTTCTTCTACTTCTTCTTTAGCTTCCTCAACTCCTGCTACATCGTTAAATGTAACTTTACCTTGCGCTTCTGTCAGAAGTTTTGCTTTTGATTTACCAAACCCCATAGCTCCACCTTTTCCTCCTTGCATCTGACGCATAAAGAAAACCCACACACCAATAAGTAGTAGCATTGGGAACCAAGATAACAATACACCTAGAAGAGATGGCATTTTTGCATCTATCGGAGAGGCAATTATGCTTACTCCTTTGTTGGATAATTTTTCTACTAAGTTAGGATAATTAGGCGAGTAAGTCGTAAATGATGATCCGTCGCTTAACAAGCCAGTAATATTGTTACCCTGAATTTCAACTTTTATAACTCTTCCTTCGTCAACTTCAGATAAAAATTCTGAGAAAGGTACCTCGGCTTTTGAAGCAGCTATCTTATTAGGATTTTGGAACATGTTAAATAGTCCAACAGAAAGAAAGACTATAATTCCCCACATGGCTAGATTTTTTAAATTCATATTTTATATAGATAAGTATTTTTAATTAATTATCAAGTATAACTAAAAAAGTTATACTTTGTAAATGCGGCAAATGTATTAGTTTTTATCAAAATTTAGATTTTTATAGGTTTTTTAAATTCTTCTTTAGAAATTATAAGGTTTTTTTTATCTCTAATAATTACACAACCTCCCAAAGTAGCTTTTATACTTTTTTTTGATCGAATTCTGCTTAGTAAATTTAAAACTTTTTTAGCTCTTGGGGGGTAATAATTTTTTGAAATTTTTTTAATACAGTTACTAAAAATCTTTAGCTGTATTTCATTATTTTCTAAAAAAAAAATTTTTAAACTGATGCTGATTATATTTTTTTTTTTTATTACACAATTTTTTTCAATTCCTTGAAGATAAAAATTTAATGTGTCTCTTGTGGAAGCTAAATTATTGATAGAGTTAATAATTCGGTCAGGTTTGATACCGCTTTTTTCGAATTGTTTAATAAGCTTTCTAACTTTTGTTCTTAAATATTTCTGATTAGTGTTGCTAGGATCTTTGAAAATCTTTCCAAAGTAATATTTAGCAAGAAAAGCAAGATCTGTTTTTTTTTCATCTAACAAAGGTCTGAAAAGCTTAGTTGTTTTGCTCAAGCTACTTACTTTACTCATAGAAGATAAGCCTTGAATACCACTACCTCTAGATAATCTTATTAAAAAAGTTTCAATCTGATCATCTCTATGGTGTCCTGTCATAATAAATTTAATTTTATGTTTTTTACAGAAATTTAATAACAATTGATAACGTATTTCTCGTGCATGACTTTGAACATTTTTGTTTATTTTTTTTTTATTCTTTAAAATTTTTAAATTAATTCCCTTTTTTTTTAAGAGATTTTTTACATTCTGTGCTTCTTTAGATGAGTTTGATCTAATCCCATGATCTACCAAAACAAAAAAAACTTTATTTTTTTTTTCTATTGAATAAGTACGACTTAATGCACTTAGAGCAAGACTGTCTGAACCCCCAGAAACCGCAACAAGAAAGGTATTTTTTTTAACAGAGATTTCTAATTGAGATTTGAAATTGGAATAAACAAATGATATTTTATTTTTTAAACTTAAATCATTAAGTTTTAGAACACTTGAATTTTTTTTGCTCATACTGCGCTTTTTGTAACACAGACTGTGATGCTTTAGGATATTGTTTTTTAATTCCTTTGATCATTTTACAACCCTGATCTTTTTCACCTAGCTGAACCATTGTAGTGCCTAGCTTTAAAAGATTTTCTGGAGCTTTTTGACTTTTTGGATAATTTTGATAACCATCTAAATATGCTGTAGCTGCGTCTGAATATAACTGTCTAATTCTAAATGTTTCTCCGTACCAATATTGAGCACTTCCTGCCAGTTTATCAGTTTTATTTTTATCGATAAATTCTCTAAGTGCTACCTCTGCAGTTTCATAGTCTCCAACTTTCATAAAGCTTAAGGCAAAATCATATTGTTCTTTAGGGGGTTTGTTTGGCAACAAAGATGTTTCTGGTTTTTTTTCTTCAGTAAAAACAGAAGCCTGGGCTTGTACCGATTGTGTGGCTTGTTTTTTTTCTTCTGGAACTAAGCTGTAACCTGGTGCTGCTCCTAAATCTTGTGCTTTATCCGTACCCGGTAAACTAGCTTTTTTTTTCTTTTTTTTTGTTATATTTTTTGCTTTAGCTGTGTCGGTCTTAGATATGTTGGTAGTTTTACTCGTTTCTAAATCTGAAAAACGAAGTTGCGAGTCTGATTGAATTTTTGTGACTCTGTTAGATAATTTGTCTAATTTAAAATTAACTTCTTCAAAACGATTGGTTAATAAACTAAATTGTTCTTCTATTTCATTTAGTTTCAATAAGTGTCTAGTCAAAATTTCTTCATTTAATCCATTTGGGAGGATAGAAGTTGCAGCAGTATTAATGTCAGAAGTTTTATAAACTGCATTTTCTAAGGTTTTTAAATCCTTCAAGATAATTTGTAATTGGTCAGCAACAGCATCGATTTTTTTATCTTCTGCTACGGCAAAACTCGACAAAGAAAATAATAAAGCTAAAAAAACAAAAGTTTTTTTTAAAATAACATCATAGTAATTCATTATTAATATTTTTTATTCGTATAACATGGCAAAAAAAAGACCCCAGGACTTTTAAGTCATGGGGTCTAGTATTTTTAGAAATTATTAAATTATTTTGTTTTAACTGTTACAGATCGTCTGTTTTGAGACCAAGATAAAGGTGTTGAAGCTGAATTAACAGGCTTCTCTTTACCATAGCTAATTACAGAAATTCTTTTTCCAGAAATTCCGTAAGTTAGTAAATAATCTCTAGCAGCATTTGCTCTTTTTTCTGCAAGTGCTAAATTATATTCTCTAGTTCCTCTCTCGTCTCCATGACCTTCGAGAACTACGTTAAGATTTTTATTTTTTCTCATCCAACTAGCTTGTTTTCTTAAAGTGTCTCTAGAAGCTGTTGTTAAAGAAGATTTATTCGTTGCAAAAAACACTCTATCTTTAACTCCGGTAGCTAAATATTCTATAGTGTCTTTGCCTGTGTAAACATCATTTGAAGTCCCTACTCCAGATTTTTTACCTGCAGCACAAGCGCTAAGTGCTAGAGTAGTAATTAGTATTATTAGTATGTTTTTAATGTTTTTGTCAAATTTCATTTTTATATCCTTTAGTTGTCTAGTTTATTTCAAATTTTATTATATAATTCAAGTGTTTATTGCATTAAAAAACTCTCATTTCGACAACAACGAAGACCAAGATGGGTCTGAAGCATCGGTTTCAGTCTTTAATTCTCTCTCGTTATAACCTGTAATATCTATTGACCAAAGCTTAGCAGTAAATCCCTTTCCATTTTTTCCTGCTTTAGTTTCTCTATAAAAAACTAATAATCTACCATTTGGAGACCAGGATGGAGCTTCCTGGTAAAAATTTTCTGTAAGCAGTCTTTCTCCACTTCCATCTGCTCGCATAACTCCAATATAAAATTTTCCTCCTTTAACTTTAGTAAAAGCAATGAGGTCACCTCGTGGGGACCAAACAGGAGTTCCATAAAGACCATTTCCAAAGCTTATTCTTTTAACTCCACTACCATCACTTTTCATAGTGTAAATTTGTTGAAGACCGCTTCTATCAGAATTAAAAACAATGTATTTTCCATCAGGAGAGTATGAAGGTGATGTATCAATGGAGGAGTCTTCAGTAATTTTTTCAACCAACCTTGACTCTAAATCCATCGTGTAAATATCTGAATTGCCATTTTTAGCAAAACTCATTATTATTTTTTTTCCATCAGGAGAAAACCTTGGGGCAAAAGTCATACCTGGAAAATTTCCAACAACTTCCTGTATTCCTGTTTCTATGTCTAACAAATAAACTCTAGGCAGGTTTCTAAAATAAGAAAGATAAGTTACTAATTGGTTCGTTGGATTAAATCGAGGTGTTAAAACTAATTCGTTTCCCAGTGTCAAATACTTAGTATTTTCTCCATCTTGATCCATGATTGCTAATTTTTTAACTCTTTGAGTTCTAGGCCCAGTTTCACTTACATAGATTATTCTAGTGTCAAAATAACCTGTCTCTCCTGTTAATCTTTCGTAAATTTTATCTGAAATAATATGTGCTACTCTTCTCCAATTAGCAGGGGTAGTTGTAAAAGCAAGAGCAATCATTTCTTTGTTAGCTGCTACATCCCAAAGTCTAAACTCTATTTTAAGTTTTTCATCTTTAATTAATAATTTTCCTGTTACTAAAGCTTGGGCTGTTATCAATCTCCAATCTTCAAATCTTGGTTTTAAATGAGCGATATCAGGTTTTTGTACAAACGCATCTTTGTTTAGTGGATTAAATAACCCAGTAGAACTAAAATTTTTTTCTACAACTGAAGAAATAAGTTTACCCAATTCTTTTATTTTATTATCTTGATAATTCTCAGACTGAGGATCTACATGTAACGGAGAAACAGCTATCGGCAACGGATCTAAATTTCCTCTGGTAATATCAACTTCAATCAAACTATAAGCAAAATTAATTTTGAATAAGAATACTATTAAAATATAAAATATTTTTTTCATTAATCGATTAGCCTTTTAACATTTCTGTTGGGTTAAAATTTAATTGAATAATTTTCCACTTTTCATAACCTGTTTGTGGTACTCTAAGAGGTTGGCATATTCTAACTGCTCTTAAAGCACTCTCAGCTAAAATTTTGTAAAATTTTTGTCCTGGTTTATTCATTCTTTCATGGTCTAAGATCTCTGATTTATTAATCGTACCATCTTGTTTTAATTCTAACTTAACTCTAACTAAAAGATCTTCATCATAAGGTAGTCCTAGAGGAACTGTCCAACATCCAAATATTTGTGCTCTCAAAGCGTCTTCCTCAGAAAGAGTTAAGCCTGATGCAAAAGAGTTTTTAATACTGCTTTGTGTAAGTTTGTTATTTTTTTTTTCAATTTTTGCACTCTCTTCTTTTGCCTTGTCAATTAAAGCAGCTATTTGATTGGTGTCAATAATGTCTTTTTTTTCAAATTCAGAAGCTTGTCTTATCTCAGGTTTGACTTCCTTTGGATTTTGTTTTTTTTTAACGATTTCTTTTTTTTCGTCTTGCATTTTAGGCAATGGAATTCGGTCTGGCTTTTCTTTAGCTTTAGCAGCTGGTGGTGCTTGTTCAGAAACTACTCTTTTTTCTTCTTCTTTTACTTTCTCTATAACTTTTCTCGCTTTAGGAGCAAATGGAATGTTTGTTTTGTCAGAAATTTGGATAAATTCAACAGATAGAATTGGCGGTAAATCTACCGGTTGTCTAATCATAAAAGGTAAACTTAATATAGTCAGCAAAACCATGATAGCATGAAAGGATAGGGAATAAATTAAACTTCTTGTCATTTTTCATCTAGCTTTTATATGGCTCGGAAATAAGCGCTACTTTTGAAAACCCAGCACCTGATAGAGTTCCCATAATTTCTAAAACTCTTCCATAATTTATATTTTTATCTCCTCGTACGTAAATTCTTGTGTCAGTTCTGTTTTTTGCAATTGCTAATAGTTTTGGGATAATTTTTTCAGAAGAAACTTGACTTTCTTGTATGAAAATTTCTCCTTTGGAATTGATAGTTACTGTTAGAGGTTCTTGGTCGTCAGGTAAAGAATCTGCTGCTGATTCTGGCAAGTCAACTTGCACGCCAACTGTTAATAAAGGCGCTGTAACCATAAAAATAATAAGTAAAACTAACATTACATCAACAAACGGAGTAACGTTGATTTCGCTCATCGGTTCATTCCTAGAGCGATTAAGTTTAAAAGACATAATTTAGATTATAGATAAAAATCTTTTGCAAAAGTTTTCAATTCTTACGGTATATTTTTTGGAGTCACTATTAAATTTATTGTAAGCTACAACAGCTGGAATGGCCGCAAGCAAACCTAAAGCGGTTGCAAATAGGGCCTCGGCAATACCTGGGGCCACAATAGCTAAACTTGTGTTTCTTGAAATAGCGATCGATTGAAAAGAATTCATAATTCCCCAAACAGTTCCAAATAAACCTATAAAAGGAGCTGTAGAACCTACAGTTGCTAAAAAAGTGAAATTGTTTTCTATTTCTTTAATTTGGTCGTCAGTAGAAATCTCTAAAATTCTTTCGACTCTAGCGCTTTGTACCGTGCTAGTTTTTGATTTAGTCTTTATTAATTCGTTCATTCCTTGTCTAAATATTTTAGTTAAAGGGTCTTCAATTTTAGCAGGCAAAGAATTATTTAAGCTTTCTGCTGATTTAGCTTTCCAGAATTTATTTTCAAACTCTGATGTAGATAAATTAATTTTTTTAAATAGTTTATATTTGTCAAATATCAAAGCCCAAGAATATATTGAACTAGATAATAAAAGTAATATTACAAATTTGACTACAAAGTCTGCGCGTATAAAAAGTTGCCACAGAGAAAAGTCATTTACTCCACCTAGCCCAACTACTTGAGCTGCTATTTGCTGTTCCATGATAGAGAAGTACTTGTAGAATGTGTCATGAATTTGACCGCTTTATTATTTTTTGTGATAGCTATACTGTTCACTTTAGATCATCTTTAAATCTAGTTTCGCTGTAATATCTAGCAATTAATATAGCATCTGACTTATTTACATCTTTTTTTTTGGACAACTTTTCTGCAATAGAAGGATACATTTCAATAGCTTTTGTTCTGCTAGCATCTTTAGAAGAGTTGATTAATTCAAAATGTTTTTTCCACTTTGCTGGCCTGACAAAAAAAATAGGCAATCCTAAAGCCGCACAAATGCCTTTGATTGCACCAAAAGTTTGACCAAAATTAAACATGCTGGTAACTCCTTGTCCTGGCATCGCATTGACTTGCTCCACAACCATTACCGTATCTTCTAAGCTTTTCATATTGCTTTTAATTAATTGAGCTAAAAAAGCATTATTAAGCTGCCTTTTATTTTTTTTACCGTCTGCCATAACTGGCATATCAAACATTTCTTTTACTTTATTGTCATCTAGGATTGCAATTCCTCCACTTAGACCTGGGTCTATACCAATAATTCTCATATATTAATTTGTATGAATATTGCAGTTTACAAATGTATTTTGCACATCATCATCTTCCTCTAGAGTTTCAAGCATCTTAATAATTGCTTCACTTTCTTCTTTAGAAATATCTAAATATGTTTGTGGTCTCCACTCTATGCCAGAATAAAGAAAACTATCTATATTTTTTTCAATTTCGCTTTTTATTTTATAGAAAGCTTCTCTTTCTGTTACAATTTCGTGATATTCAGTGTTGCTAAAACAATCTTTAGCATTAGCATTAATTGATAAATCAAGAATTTTTTCATCAGAAATTTTATCTTTCCTTATATGTAAAATTCCACAAGAAAAAAAATAGTGTGATGTGGATCCTGTTTCACCTAATCTACCACCACTTTTTTGTAAAATTGTTCTTATGTTAGATGCTGTTCTGTTTTTATTGTCAGTCAATGTTTCGATAATCAAAGCAACATTGTGTGGGCCAAAGCCTTCATATCTTAGGCTTTCATAATTTTTATTTACATCCATTTCTGATTTCTTGATTGCGCGAATAATATTTTCTTTTGGCATATTAGCTTCTCTTGATGCTTGCATCGCAGCTCTTAGCCTTGGGTTACTACCAGGATCTTTTGCGCCAAGTTTTGCAGCAACAGTAATTTCACGAGACAGCTTAGCAAAAATTTTAGATCTTTCTTTGTCTTGTTTGCCTTTTTTGTGTTTAATTCCAGCCCAATGGGAATGACCTGCCATATTAATTATCTAAAACTCCTTCGTGTATAAATCTTTCAATTTTATTTGCTAAGCCTGTATCGGCATCAGCTTCAACGATTATTCCAGAAAGTGTTGCTTTGCCTTCAGCAGGAAAGTGTCTTTGCGCTTTTACATCGTTTAAAAAATTCATAACTGAATTTTCTTTATTCATTCCTATCACTGAGTTATAATCTCCACACATTCCAATATCAGTTTGATAAGCCGTTTTATTATCTAAAATTCTTGTGTCAGCTGTTGGCACATGAGTGTGAGTCCCAACTACTACTGTGGCCCTACCATCAAAATAATGACCCATGGCCATTTTTTCACTTGTTGTTTCTGCGTGCAAATCAACAATAATAAAATCAGCATTTTCTTTTAATTTAATTTTATTTTGTAGATTTTTTGCTGCAAGAAATAAATCTTCTGTTTTTCTCATAAAAACATTGCCCATCAAATTAATAACAGCAACTTTATATTTTTTATCTTTAGATAAAAAAATTCCGTAGCCATTACCAGGTGAACCACTGGCTAAATTTTCAGGTCTTAACAATCTTTCTTCGTTAGATATAAATTCTACAGTTTCTTTTTTGTCCCAAATATGGTTTCCAGAAGTTATAACATCAACACCAAGATCAAATAATTCTTCAGCAATATTTTTAGTTATACCCCTGCCATCCTCAGCTGCATTCTCGCCATTTATAACGGTAAAATCTATTTCTTTACTCTTAATAATTTTACTTAAGTTTTCTTGCAAAGCTTTTTTTCCAGAATTCCCCATCAAATCGCCAAGAATTAATATTTTCATTTTCTTATGCCTTTTTCGGTAAGGATATAGTCTAGGTTTACATCTAAATTTGTCACTGGAAGTTTATTATATTTTTGAAATAAAAATGCAACACCAATTGTTGTTATTTTTTTTTTATTTTTTATACACTTGTTTAAAAATTCATCGTAAAAACCTTTCCCATATCCCAATCTATTATTATTATTATCAAATGCTAAAAGTGGAACTAACATAAGATCTGGAAACAGAGATTTTTTTTTCAAACATGGCTCCAACATTCCAAACCTATTTACTTTTAAAGGGTCCAGATATTTCCATTCAACAAAGTTCATTTGGTTGTTAGGTTTTATAACGGGAAGCAATATTCTTATTTTTTTTATTAATGGCAAAAAACTTAACACATTAACTTCATAATTTGATGGGTAATATAGCGAGAGGTTGTTTATGCTATTTTTTTTTTTCAAAAATTTAATTAAAGGATGAAAAAATTGAGAAGAAATTTTAAAATATTTTTTTTTTCTATTGATCAACGCTTTTTTCCTGATGGTAATTTTTTGTTGCATTACTGAAGCTCAGATTTTGATTCAGTATTGCTGATGATGTCTTGCAAAGATTTTGTAGTTTTATCTAGTACAGATTCATAGAGAGAATTACTTTCTTCAATCGTCACTTGAAGCTTGTCAATTTCAACATTTAAATTATTTATTTCTACGTCTTTTTTTTCTTTATATTGTATCGTTAAAGACTTCATTTCTAAAAATTTTTTAGATATTTCATCTAATTTTTTTTTTTGTAAATCTATTTTTTGTTTTAAATTGAAATAGTCATCTATAATTTTGATCGTTGTAATTAAAAGTAATTTATTTTCACCAATTTCACCTAGTTGATCTTTTAGCTCATTATATTTTTTATCTAAAAAACCTGTAAGTTTTTTTAAAGATTCTTCTTGCCCTTCATCGCAAGAAAGTAGGTAGTCCTTATTATTGAATTTAATATTTACATTTGCCATTTATCTATCTCTTCTACCAGTTCTTCTGTTTCTTGGCTAAGTTCATCGATTTCGTTGCTAAATTTTTCTTGAATTTCAGATTTTTTATTTAGTTCTTGTTCTAATCTTATTATCTTATTTTTTAAATATTTTTGTTCTCTTAAAAGTTCATTATGCCTTTTTTCAAGTTCATTTTTTTCACTTGAGAAAAAATCTCTCTCCTTTTTCAATTTATCAGACATTATGGAGTCATGTGAATAACTCTTTGAAAGATTGCTTATTTTTTCAATAAGGTTGTTTAAATTTTTTTCTTTATTTGTTAAATTATTCATTTAAATCATATTATTAATTCATAAAATTAAATCTACAAAGGTTTTATAACTTTGACTACAAATTTAAATCAATTAGCAAATGCAGTGAGATTTTTATCTATTGATGCTGTTCAAAAAGCTAATTCTGGTCACCCAGGCATGCCAATGGGTATGGCAGATGTTGCCACAATACTATTTAAAGATCACTTAAGATTTAACCCTAAAAACCCAAGCTGGATTAATCGAGATAGATTTATTTTGTCTGCTGGTCATGGCTCTATGCTGCTTTATTCTTTGCTCTACTTAACTGGCTACAAAGAATTTTCTATTGATGATCTTAAAAATTTTAGACAACTTAATTCGATTTGTGCCGGGCATCCGGAGTATAAAAAAAACTCTGGAATTGAAACTACAACAGGTCCTCTTGGTCAAGGCTTGGGCAATTCTGTCGGCTTAGCAATAGGTGAGGAAATATATAGAAAAAAATTTAGCTCTAGTGTTGTTGATCATAAAACTTATGCCATAGTTAGTGATGGAGATTTAATGGAAGGCATTAGCCATGAAGCAATGAGTCTAGCTGGACATCTAAAATTAAAAAATTTAATTGTGTTTTTTGATAATAATAAAATATCTATAGATGGACCTACATCTTTAAGTGTTTCTGATAACTACAAAAAAAGATTTGAGTCCTACGGTTGGAATTTTCTTGACGTAAATGGTCATGATCATAAGCAAATTTCTAATGCAATAAAAAAAGCTGTAAAGTCAAAAAAACCAAACATTATTTCTTGTAAAACAGTCATTGGTTTTGGTTCACCTAATAAGTCTGGCAAAGCTTCGTCTCACGGTTCCCCTTTAGGTGATGAAGAGATATCACTTGTTAGAAAAAAATTAAAATGGCCGCATGCTCCTTTTGAAATACCTAAAGATATTTTAAAAACTTGGAGAAAAATTGGAGAAAGAGGAAATTCTTTAGAAAAAAAATGGTCTTTAAATTTAAATAAAAAAAATTCTAAAATAAAAAAAGAATTAGAATCAACTCTAAAAAGTAATAACTTAAAAAAACTTGACTATTTAATAAATATTGAGAAAGAAAAATATTTTAGGGAAAAACCTAGTAAAGCTACGAGAGAATGTTCGTCAATGACTATAGAAGCAGTGACAAAACTACTGCCGGAAATTATTGGTGGTTCTGCTGATCTGAGCGGTTCAAATAATACTAAAACTAAAAACTCAAAAATTATTTCTTCCAAAGACTTTAACGGTAACTATATTCATTATGGAATAAGAGAACATGGTATGGCGGCGGCTATGAATGGCCTGGCTTTGTATGGTGGGTTGATTCCATATGGTGGAACTTTTTTAATTTTTTCTGATTATTGCAAACCATCTATACGACTATCAGCTTTAATGGGATTAAAAGTTATTTATATATTTTCTCACGATTCTATTGGTTTAGGAGAAGATGGCCCAACACACCAGCCTATCGAACAACTTGCGGGATTAAGAGCTATTCCAAATTTAAATGTTTTTAGACCCGCGGATATAAACGAAACTTTAGAATGTTGGCAGATTGCTTTAAAAAGTGAAAACACACCAAGTGCTATGGCTTTATCAAGACAAAAATTACCTTACATAAACCCTTCTCATACGAAAGGTAATAAAAGTAAACTTGGTGCTTATATAGTAAATAGTACATCACAAGTTAATGCAGTGACTATAATTGCTTCAGGCTCTGAGGTTGAATTGGCTCTTCAGGCACAAAAAGAATTAAAAGAGATACACATAGATTCAAAAGTTGTTTCTATGCCTTGCCAAGAATTATTTAATCAACAAAGTAATGATTATAAAAATGAAATTATTAATAAAGACGTTCCTGTAATTACTATTGAAGCAAGTAGCGTAAGTAGTTGGGAAAAATATTCTAAAAACAACATGGGTATAGAAAGTTTTGGTGAAAGCGCTCCTTTCAAAGAAGTTTATAATCATTTTAATTTGACTAGTGCTAAAGTAGTTGAACTTACTAAAAAATTAATTAAAAAATAATCTTTAAAACTTATATGCAAGGAATAAAATATTTTCCTCATGACCTTA
>Ga0307986_10002554_pt1 | contig 13016 bp, 10 predicted proteins | sample EllFjometageno82_FD_203170 | JGI IMG/M metagenome (GOLD analysis project Ga0307986, IMG submission 203170) | Marine microbial communities from Ellis Fjord, Antarctic Ocean - #82 | ecosystem: Environmental > Aquatic > Marine > Unclassified | place: Southern Ocean | collected 2014-10-09
GATTCATTTCTTCAAAAACCAGATATTGCAAATCTAAAGCCAAGGTTTGAAGACTGGAATTTAATAAAAGCACAAGCGTTAATAACGGGTAAAGTTAGCTTTGTTGATGAAAAGCTAAGAGTGGAATTTAGGTTGTGGGATGTTTTAGCTGGAAAAGAAATGATGGCATTAGCCTTTACGACTGTGCCAAGTAATTGGCGAAGAGTCGGTCATATAATAACAGACAAAGTTTATGAACGTTTAACTGGTGAGTCGGGTTATTTTGATACTAGAATAATATACGTTTCTGAAGAAGGTCCAAAAACCAATAGAGTAAAAAAATTAGCAATCATGGATCAGGATGGATTTAATAACAAGTTTCTAACACTTGGTAATGAATTGGTTTTAACTCCAAGATTTAGTCCAACCAATCAAATGGTCACTTATCTTTCCTATTTTAGAAATTTACCAAGAGTTTATTTACTTGATATTGAAACTGGCATGCAAGAAGTAGTTGGAGATTTTCCCGGTATGACATTTGCGCCAAGGTTTTCTCCAGATGGTAAAAAGATTATAATGAGTTTTGCTAAAGATGGAAACTCAGACATATATACAATGGACCTTGAAAATAGAATAGTTGAAAGAATTTCAAATCATCCTTCGATTGATACATCTCCCTCTTATTCTCCTGATGGAAAATACATTACGTTCAACTCTGATAGAAGTGGTTATCAACAAATCTATGTAATGAATAGCAGTGGAAAAAATGTAAAAAGAATTTCATTTGGAAATGGTTTGTATGGGACTCCTGTATGGTCTCCAAGAGGTGATTTAATTGCCTTTACAAAATTGCACAAAGGTAAGTTTTATATTGGAGTAATGAGAACTGATGGATCTGGTGAAAGGTTACTGACTGAAAACTTCTATCAAGAGGCGCCATCCTGGTCTCCAAATGGGAGGGTGTTGATTTTTTATAGAGAAACTAAGACTAATGCTAAAGGAGAAGGGTTTTCTGCAAAATTATGGTCTATAGATCTAACAGGGTACAATGAAAAGATGGTTGAAACTGAAACTGATGCTTCCGACCCATCCTGGTCATCACTATTAACTAATTAACGTTAATTTAACTTGATTTTTTAACTTGAAAGATCTAATTAGTTGTGAAAAAGTAAGTAATTCAATTAAGGATTAAGGAGCAAAAATGAACTTAAGTAAAATTTTAAAAAATGGTTTTTTAGTAATAGTAACAAGCTTAGTGTTAACAGCTTGTGCAACACAAAAAAAAGCAGGACAAACACAAAGTGATGTCTACACTGGAAGTGATTCAGTTGAGTATTTAGCAAGCGGTGTTAAAGATAGAGTTTTCTTTGCAACTAATGAAACAGTTTTAACAACTGCATCAAGAGAAACTTTAAGAAAACAAGCTGCATGGTTAAGAAAAAATTCTAAAATAACAGTTGTATTAGAAGGTCATGCTGATGAAAGAGGTACAAGAGAGTACAACTTAGCATTAGGTGAAAGAAGAGCTAATTCAGCAAAAGACTATTTGATGACTTATGGAATTTCTTCAGACAGAATTTCAGTATTAAGTTATGGTAAGGAAAGACCTGTAGATTCAGGATCAACTCCGCTAGCTTGGTCAAAAAACAGAAGATCAGTCACAGTTAAAGCTAACTAGTTAAACCAAATTATAAAAGGCCCTGTACATGAAAGTATAGGGTCTTTTTTTTGCCATCATTATAATTATTACTGAATAAATCATGTTTAATTATAAAAAATTAATCCAATTAAAATTAACATTTGTAATAATCTTTTTTTCTAATATTGCTCTAGCAAACAACCATAATTTAAATGAGGTCCTAGAATTAATCCAAAAAGATTTAAAAACTTTGGAAAAAGCAGTTTATTCTGAGTCAATTAATTTAGGGAATTCAAGCGGTCAAAAAGCTCTCAAGGGAAATTCAGAAGACGTTCTAACAAGACACCTATTAAAGTTATCAGAAATAGAAAGTCAATTTCAAGAACTTACTAATAAATTTGAAGAAATAAATTTTAAATTAGATAAACTATCCAATAGACTTTCCAAGGTTCAGGCAGACAATCAAATAAGATTTCAAGAAATTGAAAACTTTTTATCCTCAAATGAAGTTAATAAAAAATTAACATTAAAACCAAAAAAGCAGACAAAAGAAAATTTACCTGGTTCTTCAAAACCACAAGACCTAGGTTCTATTTCATATAAGGATACAGAAAATAATCAAACTACTCAACAAATACAATCTGTAGAAACTACATCCTCAATAGTAACTGAAACATTTGAATCAGAGCAAAGTATACTTCCCAAAGATACTCCGAAAAAACAATATGAATTTGCAACTAGTTTTTTAAAAGTAGGTGATTACAGTACAGCAGAGAAGGCATTTAGAGAGTTTGTAATAACTAATGCAGAACACAAATTAGCTGGAAATGCTCAGTATTGGTATGCTGAAACATTTAGGATTAGACAATTGTATACCGATGCAGCCACTGCTTATCTTGAGGGCTATCAAAAATATCCAAAAAGCGATAAGGCCCCTATAAACTTATTAAAACTTGGTGTATCAATGGTTCAAATAGGAGAGAAAGAACAGGGGTGCAAGATGATTGATGGTGTTGAAAAAGAATACCCTAAAGCCAACCAATCAGTACTTCAAAAAGCAAAGTATGAATCTAAAAAATTTGAGTGTAAAAAACAAAAATCATAAAAAAATTCTTAGCAATCTTAACGATAAAAAAATATTTGAAACGTTTAAAGAATTTGAGAAATCCCTAAATATAAAAGAAGAACTTGCAGTAGCGGTATCTGGGGGGCCAGACAGTTTGGCATTAGCTTTCTTGGCTAAGTGTTATTCATTGAAATATAAAATCAAAATTCAATATTTTACTGTTGATCATAAACTCCGAAAAGAGTCGTCTTCTGAAGCAAAGACTGTGCAAAATATTTTAAAAAGAATTAATATTGATTGTAAAATTTTACCCTGGAATGGAAACAAACCATCAAAAAAAACCCAAGCATTAGCTAGAGATAAGAGATATTCCCTATTAGTAAGTGAGTGCAAGAAAAACAATATTAGAAATTTGTTATTAGGGCATCATTTAGATGATCTATCTGAAAATTTTTTAATTAGAATAGTAAGAGGCAGTGGATTAAATGGGTTAATTTCATTTAATAAAAATACTAAATACAAAGATCAAAAATTAAATATTCTAAGACCATTATTAGATGTAGAAAAAAAAGATTTAATTCATATTGCCACAAAAGTGTTTAATTTTTTTATCAAAGACCCGTCCAACATAAATGAAGAGTTTAAAAGAACTAGAATTAGAAATTTATTACAATCACTTGAAAAAGAAGGTCTAGATAAAAAAAAACTTATATTAACTATTAATAATTTAAAAGACTCAGATAAATCAATTAAATTTTATTTAAATAAAAATTTGAGGGAGAATGCAGTTTTTTTAAAAAAAGAGAATATTTATATTTTAAATCAAAATTTCTTTGATCAATCACATGAAATAATTTTTAGATCTTTAACAAATATTATACAAAATATAGGAAAAAAATACTACCCAGTTAGAGGCAAGAGTATCAATGAATTAATTAAAGGAATTAGCATCAAGTCATTTTCAAAAACTACTTTAGGTGGGTGTTTTATTGGCAGAGTAAATGAAACTATATTAATATCTCAAGAAAAATAGCATTCACTCTAAATTTTGTACCAATTTGACACTTGTTTAATTCATAAAAATTATTATCTTATAACTATGAATATAAAGAATTTAGCAATGTGGGCTGCAATTGTTTTTTTAACAATTGGCCTTTATAACATGTTTAAAAATCCTCAAGCTAGTGTGGGTAAAAATAATTCAATAATATTTTCCGATTTTTTATCAGAAGTTGATAATGGCAGAGTTGTAAAAGTAGAAATACAGGGAAACAATATAAATGGTGTTCTTGCAGATGGAAATTCATTTTCCACTTATTCACCCAACTACCCAAACTTAATTCAAAAATTATCCAGCAGAGGTGTTAGCATTTCAGCTGCCCCTCTTGAGGACAAGATGCCATCTCTCTTTGGAGTTTTATTGTCATGGTTTCCAATGCTATTATTAATTGCTGTTTGGATTTTTTTTATGAGGCAAATGCAAGGTGGAAAAGGTGGGGCAATGGGTTTTGGTAAATCAAAAGCTAAATTAATGAACCAATTAAAGGGCAAGGTAACTTTTAACGATGTTGCTGGTGTAGAAGAAGCCAAAGAAGAAGTTGAAGAAGTTGTTCAGTTTCTAAAAGATCCAAAAAAATTTAGTAGACTTGGTGGAAAAATACCAAGGGGATGTTTATTAGTTGGTCAACCAGGAACAGGTAAAACTTTACTAGCTAGAGCCATTGCAGGAGAGGCAGGTGTTCCGTTCTTTACTATATCAGGTTCAGATTTTGTTGAAATGTTTGTTGGTGTTGGAGCTTCAAGAGTTAGAGATATGTTTGAACAAGGAAAAAAAAATTCACCTTGTATTATTTTTATTGATGAAATTGATGCAGTTGGAAGAAGCAGAGGTGCTGGGCTTGGTGGTGGAAATGATGAAAGAGAGCAAACTTTAAACCAATTATTAGTTGAGATGGATGGTTTTGAAACTAATGAAGGAGTAATAATTATTGCAGCTACAAATAGACCCGATGTATTAGATCCAGCCTTATTGAGACCAGGCAGGTTTGACAGGCAAGTAGTTGTTGGACTTCCAGATATTATTGGAAGAGAAAAAATATTAAAGGTGCATGTTAAAAAAATAAAAATGGCACCAGATGTAAATTTAAGAACTGTTGCAAGAGGAACGCCAGGTTTTTCTGGTGCAGATTTGGCAAATATAGTCAATGAATCCGCACTACTTGCTGCAAGAAAAAATAAAAGAATAGTCACTTTAGAAGATTTTGAAGAAGCTAGAGACAAAGTAATGATGGGATCTGAAAGAAGATCAATGGTAATGACAGAGGAGGAAAAAACTCTGACTGCCTATCATGAAGCAGGACATGCAATAGTAACTATTAATGAAGATGCTGCACATCCAATTCATAAAGCAACGATCATACCAAGAGGACGAGCCTTAGGAATGGTTATGCAATTACCAGAAAGAGATGAATTATCTCAAACAAGAGAACAACTTCATGCTCAATTAGCTATTGCTATGGGTGGAAGAGTTGCTGAAGAAATTATTTTTGGTGAAGACAAAGTTACAACTGGTGCATCAAGTGATATTGAGCAAGCCACTCAAAGAGCGAGAGCTATGGTAATGAGGGCAGGTCTTAGTAAAGAATTAGGGCCAGTTGCTTATGGATCAAATGAAGAAGAGGTATTCTTGGGTAGATCTGTTGCTAGAACCCAAAATATGTCTGAAGAAACTGCTAGAAAAGTAGATTCAGAAATTAGAAAAATTGTAGACAAAGGTTATGAAAGAGCTCGAAAAGTTTTAACAGAGAAGATTGATGATTTACACAAATTAGCAAAAGCTCTTTTAACTTATGAAACTCTTTCAGGTGATGAAATAGAAAATTTAATAAATAAAAATATATATCCAACCAATAAAGAAGATTTAAAAGTTGATGATGAGAATAAAGGTTCAGCATTAAGCTCAATGGGCCTTAAGCCAAAAATAATTCACTAAAAATAAATGAAAAAGTATTACACAAGAGTGTGTAATTTTGCGTATGGTAGAGCATCAGTAAAGTTAATTGATGAAAAAAAAACCTTACCTTTAAACGGAAATAAAGAATTTTCTTTTAGTCAGATAGAAATTATAACACGAAATTCAAAAAAAATAATCAATCTTAATGATGTAAAAAAATTACCTAAATTACTAAGAAAAAAAATTGATAAAGATCTTAAGGTTATTACCAAGCAGAATTCCAACTTTTCAAATTTAAATTTTAAAAAAAATCCTAATATAATGGGAGTATTAAATCTAACACCAGATAGTTTTTCTGATGGTGGTAAATTTAACAAAAAAAAAGCAGGGTTAAAACATGCATTTAATTTATTTGAATTTGGTGCAGATATAGTTGATGTGGGTGGAGAATCTACTAGACCAGGGTCTAAACCTATAAGTGAAAAAGAAGAATGGAATAGAATTGAAAAAATTATTAAAAAGATGAGTAGAAAAATTCCATTATCACTTGATACACGCAAAGCAGGAATTATGGATAAAGGAATTAAAATAGGAATTAAACTGATTAATGATATTTCAGGATTAAGCTACGACAGTAAAACGATCGAAATATTAAAAAAAAATAAAACCCCATTTGTAATTCAGCACTCACAAGGAATTCCAGAAAATATGCAAAAAAATCCAAAATATAAAAATGAATTGTTAGATATATATGATTTTTTTGAAGAAAAGATAAAATTTATAAGATCTAAAGGCATCAGACACAACAATATTATAATAGATCCAGGCATTGGTTTTGGAAAAAATTTGAAACATAATATGAATTTAATTAGGAACGTTTCTATTTTTCATACCCTTGGTTTTCCTGTACTACTTGGACTTTCTAGAAAAAGATTTATAAAGGATTTATCTGGAAAAAATGATACTAAGGAAAGGCTAGGTGGAACAATTGCTTCCTCACTATATTCAATGATGCAGGGTGTTCAAATCTTAAGAATTCATGATGTGAATGAATTAACACAAAGTATAAAAATATTTAAACAATTAATAAATAACTAATGACAAAAAAATATTTCGGAACTGATGGGATAAGAGGAGCTGTAAATAGTAGAAATATTAATGGGGATATGTTCTTTAAATTTGGTTTGGCCTCAGGAACACACTTTAAAACTCAAAAGAAAAAGAAACAGATAGCGATAATTGCAAAAGACACTAGACTATCTGGTTATACTTTAGAACCTGCTTTAGTTTCAGGACTTACGTCAGCTGGAATGCACGTTTATACAATGGGGCCCTTGCCAACAAATGGTCTAGCAATGCTAACAAAATCTATGAAAGCAAATATGGGCATTATGATTACCGCATCCCATAATCCATATTATGATAACGGATTAAAGTTATTTGGTCCTGATGGACTAAAACTATCTGATAAAATAGAAAAAAAAATAGAAAGTTTGATTGATAAAAAAATTGAAAATAACCTATCAAAGCCACAAGAACTAGGTCGTGTAAAAAGACTAGAAAGTGGAAACATGGATTATATAAAGATATTAAAAAAAAATTTTCCTAGAAATTTTAACCTTAAGGGCTTGAGAATAGTAATTGATTGTGCAAATGGAGCAGGATACAAGGCAGGCCCTGAATTATTTAAGTCTTTAGGAGCAAAAGTAATTGCCATTGGAATAAAACCTAATGGTTTAAATATTAATCAAAATTGTGGATCTACTTTTCCAAACAAAATTAAATTAGCAGTAAAAAAATATAAAGCACATATAGGAATCTCTCTTGATGGTGATGCTGACAGGATTATTATGTGTGATGAAAAAGGAGATATAATTGATGGTGATCAGATTATTGCAGCCCTGGCAATTAGATGGAAAAGAAAAAAAATGTTAAGAGGCGGTGTTATTGGAACCCTGATGTCCAACTACGGATTAGAAAAATTTTTTAAAACACAAAAAATAAAATTTATAAGAGCGAATGTGGGTGATCGCTATGTAAAAGAAAATATGCAAAAAAATAATTTTAACTTAGGTGGTGAGCAATCAGGACATATTATTTTAGGCAAATTTGCAACTACTGGAGATGGTTTGTTAGTTGCATTAGAAGTTTTGTTTTCTTTGAGAAAAGGAAAAAAAGCTAGTAACTTTTTTAATACTTTTAAAAAAACCCCACAGATATTAGTTAATATTAATATAAAAGATAAAAATATAATTAACAATATTGATATAAAAAAAGCTATTAAAAGAGCAGAAAAGTTGATGCAGGGGCATGGACGAATATTGGTTAGACTTTCAGGAACAGAATCAAAGATTAGAGTAATGGGAGAAAGCGAAGATAATAAACTACTCCAAAAATGTTTAAATATCATATTAAAAAAAATTAAATAAATTGAAACCAAAGTCAAAAATATTAATCATTGCAGGCTCAGACTCATCTGGTGGCGCAGGGATTCAAGCTGATATCAAAACTATTACCGCATTGGGTTCGTATGCAATGACCGCAATAACTGCTGTAACAATTCAAAATACCACAGGTGTTAATTCAATTGTACCTATTGCACCAAGAAAAATTTCTCAACAAATAGAATTTACTTCAAAAGATATTAAACCTGATGCTGTAAAAATTGGGATGTTGCATTCTTCAAATGTGATAAAGTCTGTAATTTATTCACTTGATCTTATTAAAGTTAAAAAAATAATTTTAGATCCTGTTATGATTGCTAAAGGTGGAGCAAAATTAATAGATGAGAAAGCAGTTAAACTGCTAAGAAATGTATTAATTAAAAAAGTTAGTTTGATAACTCCAAATATTCCAGAAGCTGAAATATTAACTAATACTAAAATAAGAAATAAAGAAGATATGATTTTTGCTGCAAGTATATTGATTGAATTAGGTGCAAAAAATGTTTTTATAAAAGGTGGTCATCTAGATACTAAAGTGGTTCAAGACATTTTTGTTAATAAAAATGAAATTATGCTTATTAAAAACAAAAGAATTACAACTAGCAATACACATGGAACTGGTTGTACACTATCATCTGCTATTTCCACATTCTTTGCTTGTGGAAAAACCTTAAAGAAATCTTGTGAGCTAGCAACTAAGTATGTAAATAATTCTATAAGATCTAACCTTAATTATGGTAAAGGCCATGGTCCCATAAATCATTTAAGTTCAATAACTATAAAAAAAAAATTTAGATAATGAAAAATGTTGTTGTTGTTGGCTCACAGTGGGGAGATGAAGGAAAAGGAAAAATAGTCGACTGGTTATCTGATCAAGCGGATATAGTTATTCGTTTCCAAGGTGGTCATAATGCTGGGCACACATTAGTTATTAATGGTGTTACCTACAAATTGAGATTGCTTCCTTCTGGAATTGTTAGAAAAAATAAAATATCCATCATTGGTAATGGAGTCGTAGTTGATCCCTGGGCATTATTAGATGAAATTGAAGAAATTAAAAAAAAAGGCGTAGAGGTAAATATAGATAATTTTATGATATCAGAATCTGCAAACCTTATTTTGCCCTTTCACAGAGAGATGGATGAAATAAGAGAAGATGCGGCAGGGAAAGGAAAGATTGGCACTACAAGACGTGGAATTGGACCTGCTTATGAAGATAAAGTTGGAAGGCGATCGATCCGTGTTATGGATTTAAGATCTGAAACAAATCTTGATCATAGACTAGAAACTGTACTTCTTCACCATAATGCAATTAGAAAAGGACTAGGCAAAAAAATTTTTGAAAAAGATAAATTAAAAGAAGACCTCTTAAAAATTGCTCCAGAAATATTAAAGTTTTCTCAACCAGTATGGCTTAGAATTGATGAATTTAAAAAACAAAGGAAGAGAATACTATTTGAGGGTGCACAAGGAATTTTATTAGATGTTGATCATGGAACATATCCTTTTGTAACATCATCTAATACTGTCGCCTCTGCCGCTGCTACAGGAACTGGTTGTGGACCAAACTCTATTCAATATGTGCTTGGTATAACAAAAGCTTATACAACTCGAGTTGGAGAAGGTCCTTTTCCAACTGAATTAACTGATAAAACAGGGGAACTACTTGGTTCTAGAGGAAAAGAATTTGGAACAGTGACAAGTAGAAAAAGAAGGTGTGGTTGGTTCGATGGTGTTTTGGTCAGACAAACAATTAAAATTTCAGGAATAGATGGAATTGCGTTAACTAAATTAGATGTTTTAGATGAACTAGATGAAATTAAAATGTGTGTTGAATATGAATTGGATGGAAAGAAGATGAATTACCTTCCTGCAGCAGCTGAAGATCAACTAAAGATAAAACCGATTTATAAAACTTTTCCTGGTTGGAATAGTCCCACACAAGGAATCAAAAATATTAAAGATTTACCAGATAATGCAAAAAATTATATTTATGCTTTAGAAGACTTTATAGGTACAAAGGTTTCAAGTATTTCAACAAGCCCAGAACGGGAAGACACAATTCTTATAGAAAACCCTTTTGATGTCTAGTTTATTGGAAGTAAATTTTTAGATTTAGCCGATAATAACATATGCTTTTGAAGTTTTTCAAATGCTTTATTTTCTATCTGTCTAATTCTTTCCCTACTAATTTTATATTTTTTGCTTAAATCTTCAAGTGTTGTGGGTTCATCATTTAATCTTCTAGAGTATAAAATCTCTTTTTCTCTTTCATTAAGAATTTTAATAGCATCTTTTAATAAGCCCTGTCTTTGTCCCATTTCTTCTTGGTGTGCAAATTTAAGGTCATGATCCAGTTCTTTATCCACCAACCAGTCTTGCCATTCATCACCATCTTCACCAACTTGTGCATTTAAAGAAAATTCTTTGCCAGAAAGTCTTCTATTCATTGAAACAACTTCATGTTCGCTAACATCCAATTTATTAGCTATTTCATTTACATGTTCAGGCCTTAAGTCTCCTTCAGACTGTGGAGCAATTTGATTTTTAATCTTCTTTAAATTAAAAAATAACTTCTTCTGTGCTGTTGTTGTTCCTATTTTAACCAAACTCCATGATCTTAATATATATTCTTGAATGGAAGCTCTAATCCACCACATTGCATAGGTTGCTAATCTGAAACCTTTTTCAGGTTCAAATTTTTTAACAGCTTGCATTAAACCGACATTACCTTCTGAAATCATTTCATTAACAGGAAGACCATAACCCCTATAACCCATTGCAATTTTTGCAACAAGTCTAAGATGACTAGTCACAAGTTTTTCTGCTGCCTTAACATCACCTGTTGTCTTCCAATTTTTTGCTAGCATATATTCTTCTTCAGCCGCCAACATTGGAAATTTTTTAATTTGCTCAAGATAAGCTGATAGACCACCTTCATTTGAAAGTGCTGGAAGGCCATTATTTATTGTAGTTCTCATAAGTTGTATTTATTTAATTAACTATAACAATATTTCAAGGCTTTATTTGTTTGTATTTCTGAGTAATAGGAGAATATTTTCAAGTTCTTGTGGCAAAATTGAGGTAAAAGTCATTTCTTCTTTGGTTTTGGGGTGAATGAAGCCCAGTGTTTGTGCATGCAGAAACTGTCTATCCAATTTATAAATTAGATTTTCTAAATTAGTATCAATATTCTTAAGTTTCTTATATTTTTTTTTATACTTACCATCACCCATAATGCTATTGCCCATATGCGTCATGTGCACTCTTATCTGATGTGTTCTTCCAGTCTCTAGTCTACATTCAACTAAACTTAATGTAGGAGTTTTATCATTTTCAAAAATTTCTATAGTTTTATAATTAGTAATAGCTCTTTTCCCTTTTGAACCACTGACTTCCATCATTTGTCTGTTCTTTGAACTTCTGGTTATAAAAGTATCAATTTTTCCAGATGTAGGTCTAAGTTTTCCCCAAATTAAAAGTTGATAAACTCTGGTAATTGTATGTTCGCTAAATTGATAGGATAAATTTTCATGTGTTGTGTTATTTTTAGCAATGACTATTAAACCAGAAGTATCCTTGTCTATTCTGTGAACAATTCCAGGTCTTAATTCATCACCAATTGTAGATAAAGTAGCTTTGTTGTAGTGCATTAAAGCATTAACAATTGTTTTATCATAATTACCAGCACCAGGGTGCATGATTATGCCAGCTGGTTTATTGATTACCAATAAGTCATCATCCTCATAAATAATTTCTAATTTAAAATCATAAGGCTTTAATGACGCCTCCTTAGGTTCAGGAATTTCAAGATCTATTTTATCACCTATAGATACTCTTTTGGATGGACTGTTTATTATTTTATTATTTAATTTTAACTTTTCTTTTAAAATTAAATTTTTGACTCTAGTTCTGCTAATTAAACTCTCTTTTTTAGTTATAAAAGTATCAATTCTTAAATTATTTTCATTACTTTCAACAATCAAATTAATATTTTTTTTCATGATGATAATTTTTTATATCTTAAGTATAGTATATTTTTATAGGTGAATAATCTTATTAAAATATATTATTACACATACTTCGTGATTAATTTAATGCAATTTTTAAAAAATTATAATACATATAAATTAATGCGTTTGTAGCTCAATTGGATAGAGCGCCTGACTTCGGATCAGGAGGTTGAGGGTTCAAGTCCTTCCAGGCGCACGAAAAAAAACAAATTATGATCTATATTTTATTGCCAGCATATAATGAAAAAAGAAACCTTGTAAAAATGTTTCAAAAAATTGAAAAAATATGTAAAAAAATAAATAATATTACAGTTGTTTTAGTAGATGATTGTTCAATTGATAATACAATTTTATTAAAAAATAAAAAATATCAATTTAAATTGATTTATCAAAAGCATAAGCAAAATAAAGGATTAAGCATGACCCTGGAAACAGGTTTTAAAACAATTTTAAAAAAAGGCAAAAGAGAGGATATTGTAGTTACATTAGATAGTGATAATACCCACCCAGTTTCTATAATACCAGGGATGATAAAAAAAATACAAAATGGCAATCAAGTTGTAATTGCATCAAGATTTGTTAACACATCAAAAGTAAATGGATTAACAGTCTGGCGCCATATTCTAAGCATAGGAGCCAAATATCTGTTTAAGTCACTCCATCCCTATAAAAACTTAAATGATTATACTTGCAATTTCAGAGCCTATAAATTTGAGTTAATAAAAAAAATTTTGAAGAAAAAAAATTTCTTTAAGCATGAAGATTTTAATATAGCAGCAAAGATTATATTATTTCTAATAAATAAATTCAAAAATTTAAAATTGATAGAGGTTCCATTCACATTAAGCTATAACTATAAAATTGGTCTAAGCAAAATGAAATTAACAAAAACAATATTTTTGACTTTACGATTACTTTTCTT
>Ga0307986_10002555_pt1 | contig 13016 bp, 11 predicted proteins | sample EllFjometageno82_FD_203170 | JGI IMG/M metagenome (GOLD analysis project Ga0307986, IMG submission 203170) | Marine microbial communities from Ellis Fjord, Antarctic Ocean - #82 | ecosystem: Environmental > Aquatic > Marine > Unclassified | place: Southern Ocean | collected 2014-10-09
TTAAATTTTTTATTTTTTATGATCTGAATTAAAGTTATATTTTCATCTACTTTTTTAGGTAAGTTCTTATCTAAGTATAATACAATCCAATGAGTGTTCTTTAATTGTCTAGAGTTTATATTGAAATTTATATCCTCATTTAGTGACCCATTATTTTTAAAATTTTTTTTATAGGCCCATGTAGATATAGTTTTTTCTGATAATATTTTTTTATTATTTATTAATTTAATATCATTATAATTAGAACTGTATAAAAAATCTTTTAAAGTATAATAAAATACTACAAAAAAATTGTTTGGAAGTCCTAGTGTTTTCTTAATGAAATAAAGCCCTTGGCCATTATAATAAGATGGGAAATAGATTGGTATATCGTAGTCTGGTTTGTAACTTCTTGAGCTAAAAGAATTTATTTTTTTTTGTATTCTTTTGATTAGTGTTTTATATTCTTCATAAAAATATCTATTTTTAGAAAAATTTTTTTTTATCATAAAATAGTCTTAACAGTTTTTTATTCCGTATTGAGGCAAATAAAGCTGTTTTACCTAATTTTTTTTACAAATATCTTCAGTTCTTGAAACCAATTATCTATATGAAATTTTAAATAGTGAAAAGACTATATGCGTAACTAGAGAATTGCTAATTTGAATTAGTACAACGGTTCTATTTTTCATTAATCTAGATGTTTAACTATATCTTCTGTCATTTTTTTTGCATCAGCAAATAACATTAAGGTGTTATCTCTGTAAAAGAGTTCGTTATCAACTCCTGCATAGCCTGGGGACATGCCTCTTTTTACAAATAAAACAGATTTACATTTTTCAACATCTAATATTGGCATTCCAAATATAGGACTTTTTGGGTCTGTTTTTGCAACAGGGTTGGTAACATCATTTGCGCCAATCACATAAGCTACATCAGTATTAGCAAAATCATTATTGATATCATCTAGTTCGAAAACTTCGTCATATGGAACGTTTGCTTCTGCTAACAGCACATTCATGTGACCTGGCATTCTTCCCGCAACTGGATGAATAGCATAACTGACTTTGACGTCATTTTTTTTTAATTTATCTACCATTTCTCTAAGCGCGTGTTGAGCTTGAGCCACAGCCATTCCATAACCAGGCACAATTATTACAGAAGAAGCATTTTTCATTAAAAAGGCTGCGTCTTCAGCGTTACCGCTCTTAACTGGTTTTTGTTCTGTTTTTTCTTTTATGTTGTTAGATGAGCTGTCAGTACCAAATCCACCAAGTATAACGTTCAGAAAAGACCTATTCATACCTTTGCACATAATATAAGAAAGAATTGCGCCGGAAGACCCCACTAATGCTCCGGTAATTATCAAAGCAGTGTTTTCTAAAGTAAAACCAATTCCAGCTGCAGCCCAGCCCGAGTACGAATTTAGCATTGATATTACAACTGGCATGTCTGCTCCACCAATTGGAATTATAATTAAAAAACCAATAAGTAATGAAGCTACAATTAATATCCAAAAAATTTGCGTAGATTGATTTACGATTAAATAACCAATTAGTGATATTATTAGAATTCCTAATAAAGCATTTAAATAATGTTGACCAGGAAACGTAATTGGTGAACCGGACATTAAACCTTGAAGTTTCATAAAAGCAATTATTGAGCCTGTAAAAGTTATTGCACCGATTGATACTCCCAGTCCCATTTCGATAATACTTGCTGTTTTAATATTTTGAAAAGCACCAAGTCCAAAAGAATCTGGGCTATAGTAAGCCGATATAGCGACTAGCACAGCTGCAAGTCCAACTAAACTATGAAAGCCAGCAACAAGTTGGGGCATAGCAGTCATTGGTATCTTGTACGCTATAAAGCCCCCTATAGTACCACCAATAGAAAGAGCGATTATAAAGTAAATTAAATTATTGAAAAAAATATCTACAGATAAAATAGAAACTACTACTGCTAATATCATGCCCGTTATACCAAAAAAATTTCCCATTCTTGAAGTTTCAGGTGATGACAATCCTCTCAAAGCCAGAATGAATAACACTCCGGTTATTAAAAATAGGACTGATGATAAATTAGCTGACATTATTTAATTTTTCTTTTTTTCTTTTTTCTTGTACATCTTCAACATTCTTTGAGTGACTAAAAATCCACCGAAAATATTGATTGCGGCCAAAATAACCGCTACAAATCCTAATATGTTTGAAAAAGATATGTTACTTCCGTCTAAAGAGCTAAAAGATGCAATAATGGCACCAACTATTATCACTGAAGAGATTGCATTCGTTACGGACATTAAGGGAGTGTGAAGAGAAGGTGTAACGTTCCAAACAACAAAATACCCTATAAATATTGAAAGAATAAAAATGCTAAATCTAAATATAAAAGGATCAATTTCCATAGTTATTCTTTGATTAGTGTTTTAGAGATAATTTCATCTTCTAAGTTAATAATAAATTCTTTTTTTTCTTTACTATAAAGGTTTCTAACAAAACTAAACAAATTTTTTGCATAAAGGCTAGAGGCTGTTGATGGTAATTTATTCATCAGATTTTTAATGCCAATTATTTTTATTCCATTAACAGTATTGATTTTATCGGCTTCTGAATAAGCTGCATTCCCACCCTGCTCAGCTGCTAAATCACATATAATTGATCCAGGTCGCATTAGTTTTACAAGTTCTTCATTTAAAATTCTTGGTGCGGGCCTACCAGGTATAAGAGCTGTACAAATTACTATATCGTTTTTAATCATTGCTTCTTTTAAAAGATTACTTTGTTTTTTTTTAAATTCTTCGCTAGCTTCTTTTGCATAACCACCAGCGGTTTCTAAACTTTCTTCCTGTTCTACCATTAAGAATTTACCTCCTAAGCTCTCTACCTGTTCTTTTGAAGCAGCTCTAACATCTGTTGCTGATACTATTGCTCCTAGTCTTTTAGCTGTTGCAATAGCTTGAAGTCCAGCTACACCGGCTCCTATAACTAGCACTTTAGCTGCAGGAACTGTTCCTGCGGCTGTCATCATCATGGGAACTGCTTTCTCGAATTCATAAATAGATTCTATTACAGCCCTGTATCCAGCTAGATTAGACTGTGAAGAAAGTACATCCATTGATTGAGCTCTTGAAATACGTGGCAAAAGTTCAAGTGAAAAAACTTTAATATTTTTTTTTAATACTACTTTGATTTTATCCAGATTATTTGATGGGTTAAAAATTCCTACAAGAATAGTCTTATCTTTTAGAATTTTAGTTTCTTCTTCGGTTGGGCAATTGACTTTTAAAACTAAATTAGAATTATTGATTACTTCTTTTGGACTGCTATAAAACTTTACACCAACTCCCTCATATTGCTTGTCGTTTATGCCTAAATGAATAGCATAGTTTTTTTCTAAATTAACATTTAGACCTAAAGCAAGAATATTTTTGGCAGTTTCCGGGGTAATTGAAACTCTCTTTTCTAAACTAGTGTCTTCTTTTATTGATCCAACTATCATTTTAAGATTGTAAGCTTACAGTAAGGTTATGGCTAGGATTACTAAGAGAAGGATTACTGCTACCGTGCCAAATAAAACAAACTTAGTAAAGCTATTCCAAGTATTTTTGTGTTCTTGCTCACTCATTTGATTAACCTTGGCGAGCCTTGTATCTAGGATTTTTTTTATTTATTACGTAGATTTTACCTCTACGCTTAACTATTTTAGAGTTTAAGTCTCTTTTTCTTAATGATTTTAACGAGCTTGCTATTTTCATAATATTTAAATTTATAGCCTGGCAATGTCCTACTCTTCCGTGTCTTAAGACAAAGTACCATTGGCGCTGAAGGACTTTACTTCCGAGTTCGGAATGGTATCGGGTGTGGCCCCTTCGCAATAATTACCAGGCATGTTCTTATAGGTTCTTTAAATAAAAAAGTAAATAGACTGATTTCAATGATTCTAACTAATTTTGGTGGGACCTGATGGTTACGCTCCATCTACCCCTACAATGTCAATGTAGTACTCTACTATTGAGCTAAGGTCCCTTTTTTAGCAATAAAAACAAAGCCTAAAATTCAGATTTATAAAATAAATAAATTAAAAAGTCTTTTAATTTTTTAATTAATAAATTTTTTATATACCAAATAAAATATAACGGTTTGTTCATAAAAAAATTAAAAAGATTCTTAAATTTGGCTTTTTTTTTTGATTGCAAATTAAAAAAAATTATCCTCAAGTCTAAGAATATTTTTGCTTCTAGCCATAATTTTTTTTTGTCCTTTGTAAACTTTTGAATATTAAAAATATGATGTCTTATGACTGACTCCTGAGACTTAAAGTGTTTAGACATATTAGATGATACACTTTTCTTATGAAAAAGATGGTAGCCTAAGGGTCTTTTTATAAATAAAAAATTTGCATTATTTTGAGCGGTTTTCATAAAAAAACTATAGTCTTCTGACGACACAGATTCTTTTTTTTTATCAAATAAAATATTATTTTTATCTAAAAAACTTTTTCTCACAACACTTGCTGACGTACTAAATTTATTTCCGTGCTTCAATAATATTTTATAAAAATTTCTTTTATAAGGTCCATAACTCCAAAGATTTAATTTTTTTTTTTCTGAATAAAGAATCCACTCACTATGACAAACTACATCGAATGAAGAATTTTGAATTAATTTTTTAATAATGTTTAATTTATTATGACCCCAATAATCATCTGAGTCTAAAAAAGCAATCCATTTACCTTTTGCAATTTTAATACCATAATTTCTAGATTTTGCTAAAATTCCTCTATTCTTAATTTTTTTATAAATAATTTTTTTTTTATATCTTTTTAAAATATCTGACGTTCCATCATTGGAATGATTGTCAATTACAATTATCTCAAAGTTTTTAAAAGTTTGATTAAAAACTGAGTCTAAAGCTTTTTTTAAAAAATTTGATTGATTATAAGTTGGAATTATAACTGAGAAAAAGGGTGTATACATTTTTCAAAAAACTATACTATTAAATAGTTTTTAATTTTTTTAGATTTTAAAGTTTCTGTGTCTTCATGATAATTTTCAATCATATTTACAATTATTGATTTTTTTGAAAGTGAAGTAAAAGAAAACCAAATATTTGGTGGAATTTTTAAAATATTTCCAGAGCTAGAATTTAAAGCATACCTTTTTTCTTTGTTGTTGCTATCAATCATATGAAATCCTACTTTTCCGACTATACATTGAATTATACAACTATTTGTTAAATGCTTTGTCCAACCTTTTTTTTTTTTATATTTAATCTCATTAAAATAAACTTCACCAAACTTTTTAAAAAAAGTATTTTTAGTTGAAACAAATTTTATTATGTTTCCTTTTTTATTTTTTATAACTTTATTTTTATAAATTTTAATTTTTTTTACTGTCATGCGTATACTGATCTATATGATCTGAAGTAACTTTATCTGGATTTTCTTTTTTTTCTAAAACTCTAAAATACCAATCTATAGTCATTTTAACACTATTTCTGATATTGTAAGTTGGTTTCCACTTTAAATACTTTTGTGCTTTGTTAATATTTAATTGTAAATTTTGCTGTTCGTAAAAATTATTTTTTTTAATCAGCATTTTTCCAGATCCCCAAAAATTAATTATATAACTTACTATTGTCTTTACGTCAGTTAATGAATTTGGTTTAGTACCAAAATTCCAAGCACCTGAATACTTTATGGGTTTATGATATTGTTTTAAGGCTAGAGTTAAGTAGCCTCTTAAAGGTTCTAAAACTAACTGCCATGGCCTATTAAATTTAGGGTTTCTAATAAGAATAGCTTTTTTCAATCTTATTGATTTAATACAGTCAGGTATTAATCGTTTAGGAGACCAATCACCTCCCCCAATTACATTTCCCGCTCTACCAGTTGAGATTCCAACTATATTTTTTTTTTTAAAAAAACTTTCACGATAAGCTCTAACCATAATTTCAGTTGATGATTTTGAAGCACTATATGGATCAATACCTCCCAAAAGATCTGTTTCTTTAAATCCTTTAGATGAAAAATTACTCTCATAACATTTATCAGAAGTAACTATTACAACTGATTTTACAAAATTTGAGTTTCTAATGCATTCCATTAAATTTAAAGTACCTCTATAGTTAATATCAAATGTGAGTAATGGTTTTTTGTAAGACTCATAAATTAATGGTTGTGCAGCTAAATGAAAAATAATACTTGGTTTATTTTTTTTTATTACTTTAGATAGCTTTTTAATATCTCTTATATCAAATAGTTTTAAATCTATTTTTCTATCAAGATTAAGTTGATAAAATAGATTTTCATTTTTATTAGGATTGTAACCAATGCCGGTTACAATTGAGCCTAATTTTAAAAGCCAACTAGATAACCAAGCTCCTTTGAAGCCTGTTGCGCCAGTAATTAAAACTTTTTTATTTTTGTAAAATTTCTTTAATTCTTCCATGGTATTTTTTTTTTAAAAATTTTATTTAATAAAATTTTATCTCTCAATGTGTCCATACATTGCCAAAAACCATTATGTTTATAAGCAACCAATTGTTTAATTTTTACAAGTTTTTCAAGAGGCTCTCTTTCTAACATTATTAAATCATTTTTAATGTATTTAAAAATTTTATAATTTAATACAAAAAAACCACCATTTATCCACCCAGAACTAGACTGTGGTTTCTCTTCAAATTTCTTTACTATGTTTTTTTTTATCATTAATTCTCCAAATCTAACTGGTGGTTTAACTGCGGTCATGGTTGCAATTTTTCTATTTTTTTTATGAAACCTTATTAAATTTTTTAAATTTAAGTTCGTTACTCCATCCCCATAAGTTAATAAAAAAGTTTCTTCTTTATTAAAATATTTTTTTAATCTTAATACTCTTCCTCCAGTCAAGGTATTTTGGCCTGTATCTACAACTTTAACTGAATTAAAAGTTCTATTTTTTTTAAAATAATCTCGTATTATATTTTGCTTATAGCCTACAGCTAAAATAAAGTTATCAAAGCCAAAAGATTTATAATAATCCATTATATGAATTAAAATTGGTTTTTTTCCAATTTTAACCATTGGTTTGGGAATTTTTCTAGTTTCCTCGCTTAGTCTAGTTCCTTTTCCGCCGCAAAGTATTACTATTTTCATTTATAATTTATTTAGTTTTAGAGGTTAATTAATGAATTGTATAGATGGTAAGAGTTGAAATTACTTTTACCTCCAAAAATATATTTTTGAATAAAAGCTTTCTTATCTTTGTCTTTTTTATTGCTTAGAACATTAAAGATTTTTTCATTCTTAATATTTTTAAGGATTACATCTATTTCTTTAATATTTTTTGCTACAATTGCTACTTTTTTCAAATCGTTTAAAAACTTTTTAGAGTAAGTAATAACTTTTTCGTCATAAATAAAGAAGACATGTTTGCTTGCAATTAAACTTTTGTACAAATTTATAACTGATGCTGAGTCCGTAATAATTAAATCATTTCTTGAAATTTGAGAATGTATACTGGTTATATTTTCAATTTTAACAGCTCTCAAATTTTCTTTGATATGATTAATAATTCCTGTCTTTTCTAATTTGTGAAACCATGGCCTATAAGATATTTCATATTTGTTAAGACTCCATAAAAAATTTAATATTTTTTTTTGAATATGAAAAAGAGAAATATCAGTCATTTTTCTTTTAATTGAGGTGTGCAAGCTATTTCCGTCTGAAATATAAAGAATTTTACTAAATTTTTTTCCTTCATTGCTTCTTAAATTAATTTTTTTTAATAATTCAATATTACCTGTAGGTATAATATTGTTATTTTTATTAATAAATTTATTCTCTTTGCTATAAGTAAATAAAAAATCAGTCTTAGATAAAAAAAAATCATTTTTTGGAATTATAGCTGTTCCTAAAAGTCCGCCATGTTGAACATAAACAGTTTTAATTTTATGATTTTTTGCTAACAAAATAATGAAATTCTCAATCCAAGAAATATTGCTGTAAGTGAATAAAAAATCTGGTTTAATTATTTGCAATTTTTTTCTTATTTTTGATTCAAAATCATTAATTAGCTTAGGTATGATAATTAAAAAAAATACTATTTCATTTTGTAAAAATTTAAGATTTTTTTTAACATCAGAATTTGTTTTTAGACTATTTAGCCACTTTTTATATATACTGAAATAGCGAGTTTTATTTTGTGTAAATTCATTCTCATAATTTTCTTTTAAAAAAGTTTTTTTAAAAGCAGTAGTAGAAAATTTTTCAATTATTTTAGAAAAAATATTTAAATCGTAAGACAAAATTTTATTCTGGTTAATTAAATGTCTTTTCTCTACATGATCTAAATATAAAATTTTTATATTTTTTTTCACTAATAATATATTCTTAATATTGTTAAATGACATGCATATATAAAGAAATAGATTCTTTAATCTATTTTTAAGATTAACTTGAATATAATTTTTATTTTTTCTTGGAACTTGAATTATACTTATATGGTTATATTTAGAATTATTTTCTTCATTAAGGGCAAAAATAAAATTATGGTTATTATTTTCTGATGGAAATTTATTTTCATAAATATCAGTTAAGAAGAATATTTTTTTAAATTTTTTTTTTTTAAATTGATGCAGTAAACTCCTATAAATATGATATTTTGTCCAAAAATTACCAAATAAATAATTTAAACAATAAGAATTTAATTCAATAATACTATATTTGCAGTTTAGATTTAAATCATCATTAATTTTATTTTCAAATATTTTTAATTGAAATAAAATTTTATTAATTAATTTAAAATCTGTTTTTACTAGATTATAATAAATTTTATTAAAATTATAAAAAGTATGTTTAATTTTAATCTTTTTTAATTTTTCACTTACAGCTGGAGATATGGTAGCAATATAATTATTATTATTTTTCAAATAATTTAAATAATAATTAAGGTGCTCTTCTGTTTCTAAGATATATAGATACATTATATTTTTTATAAAAAATTAGAAATATTTTTTTTTATAATTTTTTTTATTTTTTTACTCTTCGTGCATAAAAACATAATATTTTTGTTGTTATCATTATTGTAATTGCTCGAAATATTGAAAGTAAAAATTTTTTTCTTGTTTAAATAATTTAAAAAAGTTTCCTGAAGTGAAAATAAATGTTGTTTTGTTACCATTGGATCAGCATGATTTAAAACTAATACAATTTTAGAATTTTTTAATGCAAAATCTAAAATTTTTTTAGGTTCGGATGTGTGATCTAAAGTATTAAATAAGCTAAATAAATCAAAATTAAATTTTTTATCTCTTATTTCTTGTAAATTAAGTATTTTTAAATCAAATATTTCGTGAGCTATACTTCTGCAATTTACACTTTTACTTACACAGCCACCCCCCCAACAAGAAGATGAGTGGTCTAAAATTAAAAATTTTTCTATTTTTAGTTTATCATTTTTTTTTAATTTTCTTATCTGAGAATTGATTCTAGAATGCTGTCTAAAATTTTTTTTAAATACTGTAGAATTTTTACCTGCTAGCTGTGTTAAGCGTATCCTTTGATTAGATAGTGATATTATTTTTTTTGCATTTTTTATTTCATGACTTTCAGACAAGTAAGAAAAAAAATTACCCTGAAAAGGGCAATTAAATTCTGAGTATTTTTTAACATTAATCAAATTTGAAATTTTTTTAATAATTTTTTGATGTGTGTTAATTTTATTCTTATTTTTAAAATCATAAAAATTATTCCAGCCTCTGTGGTGCTGGCCATAAACTGAATTAAATATTTTGTAACTTGTATTTTCATTAAACCATTTTTCATTTATAGACATTTCACATTTATTGCACTTTTTTGATTTAACTTTTCCTAATTTTGTTTGAAAATAATCTTTAATATAGTCTTCGTAAAAATTAGTTTTGTTATTAGTATTTGTTTTTTTAATATTTTTAAGTGGGCACTTTTTTTCACCCCATATACATTTTCTTTCGGTTAGGATCATAGTAATAAATCTCCAGAACTATAGTTTTTTTTTGCTTTTTTTAATATTTTTTTTTCATTTCCTGGCCGTAATCCTTTTGTACTTCTTACCCATATTAAGTCTTGTAAATTTATTTTTTCACCTTTTTTTCTATTTTTATTAATACTTATTGATCTTCTCATGGAATTAATATTTTTCTCTTCAGTTTTATTTGGTTTTTTTTTATATTCTCCCAATAATTCTTCAGCTTTTCTAATTTCATCAACTAACTTTTTCATATTTTTTGGATTTAAAGATAGTTTATGATCTCTAAATGAAGAATAGTTATTATTTAATGTAAAATGTTTTTCTATAACCTTGGCTCCTAGATATACAGCGCCTACTGCTGCACTATTTCCAATTGTATGATCTGAGTAACCAATAATATTATTTTTTAATTTATCTTTTAAATAAGATATTGACTTTATATTTGCATCTTTACTTTCGACTGGATAAGAAGAAACGCAGTGAAGAAGTATTAATTTTTTTTTATTTTTTTTTATTTTTTTCCAAATCTTATTTATGAATGAGACTGTTTTTTTTATTTCGGATAATTTCATTAGTCCTGTTGATAAAATTATAGTTTTGTTAAAATGAGCTATTGTACTAAGTAGTGGATAAAAATTATTATCTCCTGAAGACACTTTAAAAATATTTTGAATTTTATTAAGAAAATTTGCACTTTCTATATCAAAGGGTGTTGATATAAAAATTAATTTTTTTTTTTTTGCATATCTAGAAAGATAACTAAACTGCTCATAACTTAATTGAAATTTTTGTATTTGTTTAATTCTTTTTTTGTCTTTTTTGTAAATAAATTTTTCTGGTAAAAAAGTTTGAAATTTTACAGCATCCACTCCACATTTTTTTGCTTCATCGATTAGTTTTTTTGCTACACTTAAGTTGCCCTCATGATTATTTCCAATCTCGGCTACAATAACTGTCTTTGTTTTTAAAAGTTTGTTGAAATTCATAGCTCTTATTTATATTATATGATGAATTAATTGATTTATTTATAATTTAGGATGCTGCAAATATTTTTTTGTACCATTTAATATATCTTATATATCCTTTTTCCAAATTCCATCTCGACGAGTAATTTAGCAATTTTTTAGCTTTTGAATTGCTTAATGTGCCCCTAACAGGCATGAATTTATCTCTCTTCACATAATTAACTTTAATGTTTGGGAATTCTCTTTTTAATAAAGCCAACATTGTATTTATTGACCTGGAGTTACCGTAGGTAAGATTGAAGGTTTCTTGTATTGATTTTTTTGATTTTAAGACGCATATAATACCTTGAATTAAATCTTTAATATAAGTGAAGTCTAGTTTTTCATTTCCATCTCCTCCAACTGTTAAGCTTACATCGTTAATAGCATTCTCAATGAATATTTGACCGACTCTTCTGCTTATGCATCTTTCACCATAAAGAGCCGATGGCCTTATTATCGTATAAGGGAGATTAAATATTTGTCCATATGATTTTATAATTTGTTCTGCAGAAAACTTAAGTCCTGCATAAATTCCTTTAGGTGAACATATATCCTTTTCTAAAACAATTTTTTTTTTGAAATCTCCATAGACCATACTAGATGATAAAAAAACAAAGTGTTCAATTTTATTCTTTGCATAGTCAAGTGAGTTTTCAAGTGTTCTTAAGCTATTATCAAAACTGGTATGTGGGTCGATGTTTGATTTATTCGCATGAGATACAGCTGCTAAATGTATTATTACATTAGGTTTTATTTTATTTAATACTAAATGTAATTTTTTGTGATCTCTAGCATCAGTCTTGTAAATTTTAATTTTATTTTTTTTCAATAAACGTAATCTTTCTATAACAATTTTTTTTGTTAGTTTGGGAAACGGAAACTTTGAACTTTTATGGTTTAAGCTATATAAATTGTTAACTTTTAGATTGTCAATAACTGTTATATTTGCTCTTAATTTTTTTAGTTCTAAAGATAAGTTATGCCCTATAAAACCTGCACCACCTATAATAACTATTTTTTTATTTTTAATAAAATGCTTTTTCATAAAAAATGTTCTTTAACAATTTATAATTTTTTCACTAAATTTATTTGAGAAAGAATTGCGAGTATCAAATATTATTTTTGAATATTTTAAAATTTTATTATAATCAAAACAATCATGATCTGTAGAAATTACTATGCCTGAGTAATTTTTTAAATTTATATAATTTAATTTTTTTACAGATAAAAAAGGTTTAGAATCTATAAAAATTTCTGGAATATAAGGATCGTAATAAGTTACATTATAAAACTTTTCCAATTTACTTATGATCTTTACTGTAGGAGATTCTCTCCAATCATCAATATTTTTTTTATATGCTGCTCCAAATATCAAAATTTTACTATTTTTTTTTATATTTTTTTTTATTTTATTGATTACCCACTCTGTAGTTTCTAAATTAACTTTTCTAGCTAATTCAATAAAGTTTGATTTCACATTATATTTTTTTGCAACATAAGATATAAACAAAGGATCTATTGGGATGCAATGGCCTCCTACACCTGGCCCAGGGCTAAAAGGGGTGAATCCAAAAGGCTTTGTTTTCGCAGCATTAATAACTTCAGAAATATTTATGCCCATCTTGTTGGAAACAATTTTCATTTGATTGGCAAAACCAATATTTACTGCTCTAAATGCATTTTCATATAATTTTGTAAATTCTGCGATTTCGATTGTTTTACATTTGTATATAGTTTTAAAAATTTTACCGTAAAATAAAGATAAACTATTTAAACAGTCTTTTGTCTTTCCAGAAATAATTTTGGGAATATCTCTATACTCGTATGAAAGTTTTTTACCCGGACTAATTCTTTCAGGTGAAAAACATACATTAAAATTTTTTCCAATTATAAATTTTTTATCTATTTCTTTGCTAAATATTTCCGTTGTAGCGCCAGGATAAACAGTACTTTCTAAAATAATCATTTGATCATGTCTTAAATAAGGAGAAATATTTTTATAGCAACTTTTTAAATACGAAATATCTGGTTTGTCATTT
>Ga0307986_10002556_pt1 | contig 13015 bp, 12 predicted proteins | sample EllFjometageno82_FD_203170 | JGI IMG/M metagenome (GOLD analysis project Ga0307986, IMG submission 203170) | Marine microbial communities from Ellis Fjord, Antarctic Ocean - #82 | ecosystem: Environmental > Aquatic > Marine > Unclassified | place: Southern Ocean | collected 2014-10-09
TTCTGAAGTAGATCTATTTAAAGTTGGTGATAGAGTGGCTCATTCTTCAATGCCAATTGGTAGTTATTCTGAAAAACAATTATTTCCTCAAGAGAAACTTGTTTTAGTTCCAGAGGGAATTTCAGATGAAGTTGCATCTTGCATTATGCTTAAAGGAATTACCGCTGAATACTTACTACACAGAGCTTACCCAATTAAAAAAGGTGATAAAGTTTTATACCATGCGGCAGCTGGCGGTGTTGGTCAAATTTTATGTCAGTGGGCTAATGCATTGGGAGCTAAAGTTATTGGAACAGTTGGCTCTAAAGAAAAAGAAGCTATTGCAAAAAAAAATGGTTGTCATCACGTAATAAACTATACTGATACAAACTTTGTTGAAGAAGTAGAAAAAATTGTAGGTAAAAATGGAGTTGATGTTGTCTATGACGGTGTTGGTATAAAAACATTTGATGGATCAATTGAAACATTAAAAGTCAGAGGCATGATGGTAGCTTTTGGCAATGCGTCAGGCTATGTTGATACTATAGATGTTAAGAAACATATTAATGCAAAAGGTCTATTTTTTACTAGACCTTCAATTGCACATTACACAATGACAAGAGAAGAGCTGGTTGAATCAGCAAAAAAAGTTTTTGATGCAATTTTATCTGGAAAATTTAAAGTTAAAATTTCAAAAAAATATTCACTTAACGATGTTAAAAAAGCTCATCAAGAGTTAGAGGCAAGATTATTAATTGGACCTGCTGTAATTATTCCTAATTAATCTAAATCAACATCCATATCAGACATGTGTAATTTAAGAGCATTTGTTGATACGTGTATCTCTCTCATGAAAACAATAATTGAAATCATCATTGATAAGCAACAAGATCCAAAAATTATTCTGGCAACAAAAATCTCATTTAAATAAAGGGCAAAAACGGTTAGTAAGTTAAACAATAGACCGAAGGCTGCAAACATAATTGTCCATTTCAATAAAACTATTCTTCCACTTAAATTAATAAACTGTTTTTTCCATTCAGGTGGAATGTGATTTTCATAGACATGTTCATCATGAAGTTGACGTATAAGCTTACTAAGTGAGTGAAATCTATTACTATAGATGTTCATTAACAACGGTATTGCAGGAAACATTAGGGCTGTGACTGTGTAATCTATATTCATACGAATCAATTTGATTATGAAACTAGCCTTTGCTATTTACAAGTAAATTATTATGAAACAATTAAAACTCTTTATTGAATTATCAAGGCTAAAAAGGCCAATTGGCTTTATGCTTTTATTTTGGCCATGTGCGTGGGGTTTGACACTTGCATATGATTTTACGAATGATCTTAATAGTTATTTTTTTTATTTAACTTTATTTTTTCTTGGATCGGTTTTAATGCGTTCTGCAGGCTGTATAGTTAACGATATCTCTGACAAAGAATTTGATAAAAAAGTTGAGAGAACAAAAAATAGACCAATAGCCTCAAATAAAATCTCTATAAAATTGGCGATTTTTTATACACTTGTTTTATGCTCACTTGCTTTTTTAGTTTTAATTAATTTTAATAACTTAACAATTATTCTTGCATTGTGCTCAATGCCATTTGCTTTTACCTATCCTTTAATGAAAAGATTAACTTACTGGCCACAACTATTCCTGGGAATAACATTCAACTATGGTTTAATTTTAGGGTGGATATCGATAAGAAATCAAATAGACATTATTCCTATTATTTTCTATCTGGGAGCCATATTTTGGACACTAGCATATGACACCATTTACGGATTTCAAGACATAAAAGATGACGAAATTATAGGTATAAAATCAACTTCAATAAAATTTAAAAATAATCCAAAAAAATTTGTTTTTGTATGCTTTTCATTATTAACTTTATCAATTTTAATCAGTGGATATTTAATGAATTTTAATTACTTGTTTTATCTAGGCTCTATTTTATTGGTTTTTCACTTATTTTTTTATCAACTACAAAATATTAATTTTAAAAACCCTAATAGTTGTTTAAAGGTATTTAAAAGTAATAATTTAGTTGGGTTATTAGTTCTTTTTAATATATTTCTAGGTAAGTTTTAAAATAATGCAAAATTCCTTAATATTAAAAAGATTATACAAAGATTATTCGAAAAAATTTATAAAAAAAATTTTTCTGTCAGGTTTATTTGCAATATTTGTTGCAGGAAGTACTTCTGCAATCGCTTGGCTATTAGATCCCGCTATTAAAAAAATTTTTATAGAAAAAGATCAAACTTTAATACTGCTCATACCAATCTTAATAATTTTATCTTTTTCAACTAAAGGAATTTCATTATATTTTGCCAAGGCGATCATGATAGGTGTTGGGGAGGAAATAAAAAAAATTCTTCAATTAGATATGATTAAATCTTTACTTAAAGCTGATACTCAGTTGATAGATAAAAAACACTCTGGAAAGTTTATTTCAAACTTAACTTATGATGTTAACATGATAACCAACCTGTTAAGTTTTGCTGTCTTAAATCTTTTTAAAGATAGTCTAACTTTAATTGGATTGTTGTTTGTGATGTTTTTTCAAAATTGGAAATTGTCTTTAATTTCTATAATTATGCTTCCTCTAGCAAGCTTTGCAGCAAGATCTCTAGGTAAAAGAGTTGGAAAAGTTAGTACAGAAGCTCAAGAAAAATCTGGTTTTTTAAACACATATTTAATTGAAATTTTTAAAAACCATAAGCTAATAAAAATTTTTCAAAGAGAGAATTATGAAAGCAACAGAGCAGACAAGTTTGTTGATGATTTAAAAGAAAAAAGTAAAAAAATTGCAATTATTTTTGTTAGAACTTCACCAATTATGGAAACTCTTACTGGTATAATGATAGCGATACTTATTTATTATTCAGGAAAGTTAATGATCAATGATGAAATAAATATTAATAACTTTTTTTCATTTCTAGCTGCAATGATGTTGGCCTACCAACCGGTAAGATCTTTAGCTACTTTAAATATAGCTGTTAACCAAGGCTTATCGGCAGCCAAAAGAATTTTACCTATTATAGATCACCAAAATAAAATTACTGAAAACAAAGATGATAAAAACATCCAAATAATAGATGGAAGTATAAAATTTAAGAATGTTAAGTTTAAATATGATGAGGGGGAAAAAGAAATTTTAAAATCTATAAATTTAGAAATAACTGGCAAAAAAATGACTGCTTTAGTGGGGCATAGTGGTTCGGGTAAATCAACTATCATGAATTTAATTCCAAGATTTTACAACATAGATTCTGGTGATATTTTAATTGACAATCAATCAATCTATAAATCTAAAATATTTTCCTTAAGACAAAATGTTTCATTGGTCAGTCAAGACACTACTTTGTTTGACGATACTATTAAAAACAATATTGCTTATGGAAATTTGGAGGCGAGTGATGATGAAATCATTGAAGCTGCTAGATTATCTTTTTCGGAAGATTTTATAAATAAAATGCCCAATAAATATGAAACTATAATCGGTGAAAATGGAGTCAGATTATCTGGTGGAGAAAAGCAAAGAATATCAATAGCAAGAGCTATGATTAAAAAAAGCCCGATAATTCTTCTTGATGAAGCAACCTCATCTTTAGATAGCGAAACAGAGAGTAAAATTCAGGAAGCTTTAAAAATTTTAACACAAAATAGAACTACAATAGTAATAGCTCACCGTCTTTCGACTATACTAAACTCAAACAAAATTTATGTTATAGATTCTGGTGAAGTAGTTGCATCTGGTAAGCACCAAGAACTGTTATTAAGCTCTAAAAAATATAAAAATTATTATGAAAAACAAATTAAGAAAGATTAATGTTTTTTATTTATCAAATTATAATTTTATTGATAATAATAACCTCCCCTTTAATCATAATAATTAGAATTTTAAAAAAAAAGGAAGACCCTAAGAGGTTTAAAGAAAAATTCTGTATTTTTTCTAAAAAAAAATCTAAAGGAAAACTTGTATGGTTTCATGGAGCTAGCGTAGGAGAGATTTTAAGCGTAATACCGCTAATTGAAAAATTAGAAAAAGACAAAGAAATTAAACAAATTTTAATTACTTCCAATACTTTAAGTTCTTCTAAAATTCTTTTAAACTTGAAGTTAAAAAAAACTGTACATCAATTTTTTCCAATAGACAGTAACTATCATACAAAAAAATTTTTAAATTATTGGAAACCATCAATCGCTATATTTATAGACTCAGAAATTTGGCCAAATATGATAATTAATATTAAAAAAAATTCTATTCCTCTTATTTTGTTGAATGCGAGAATAACTAAAAAATCTTTTTTGAGATGGATAAAATTTACTTATTTTTCAAAAATTTTATTTGCTAAGTTTGATATTTGTTTTCCATCTAATTTAAAAAGTAAAAAATATCTTAAAATGTTAGGTGCTAAAAAAATTAAATTTATTGGTAACTTAAAGTTCTCTCAAAGAGAAAATGACAAGAGTTTTATGAGCAATTCTTTAAAAAAACATTTTTTATCCAGGGAAATATGGTGCGCTTCAAGTACTCATAATACGGAAGAAAAATTTTGTGGTATTGCCCATAAAAAACTTAAAATAAAACATAAAAAATTATTAACGATTATAATTCCGAGACATATTGATAGAGTAGATTCTATTTTGAGAGAAATGAAAAAATTAAACCTTAAAGTGCAAATAGATGGCTCTAAAAAAACAATCGATAAAGATACAGACATATATCTAATTAACTCATTCGGTAAAACAAAATCCTTCTTTGAAATTTGCAAAACTGTTTTCCTGGGTGGTTCAATGATTAAACATGGTGGACAAAATCCATTGGAGGCAGTTAAGTATGGCTGTAAAGTCTTGCATGGTCCAAATATTTGGAACTTTGATGAAATATATAAGCTTCTGAACGAGCATGGATCAGCTAAAATGGTGAATAAATTAAATGGCTTGATACATAATGTTGACAGATCTTTTAAAAATAAAAGTAATTCTAAAAAAATAAAATCAAAAATTGAGCGATTGGGCAATAAAATTTTGCATTTAACATTAAAAGAACTAAACTTTTTTTTAACTAAAAATGAAACTAAAAAAACCTAATTTTTGGGATTATAAAAAACCTAACTTTATCGCATATTTATTGTTACCATTAACTATACCTATAATTGTAAATAATTTTTTAATAAACATTAAAAAAAGTAAAAGTATTAAAAATATTAAAAGTATTTGTGTGGGTAACATCTATATAGGTGGAACTGGCAAGACACCTTTGACACTGAAAATAACAAAAATTATTCATGAATTAAATTATAAAACTGGGATTATAAAAAAGTTTTATAGTAATCAATTTGATGAACAAAAATTATTAGAAAGAGAATATAAACTGTACTGTAAAAGCAAAAGAGAAACATCTCTCAATGATGCAGTAAAAGATGGTATTCAGGTGGCAGTATTTGATGACGGATTACAAGATAGGTCAATAAGTTATGATCTAAAATTTATATGTTTTAACAACGAAAAATGGATAGGTAATGGATTTTTAATACCATCTGGTCCACTTAGAGAAAAAATAAACAGTATTTACAAATATGACGCAATTTTTTTTAATGGAAATGAGGAGAATATTTCTGATTACAAAGAAATTGTTAAAAAATACAACCCAAATATTAAAATATTTGAATCATATTACTCTCCAGTTAATATGAATAAATTCAATATTGAGGATAAATATTTAATTTTTTCTGGTATTGGTAACCCTGATAGTTTTAAAAAAACTCTATCAAAAAATAATATTAACATAGTTAAAACAATTAATTTTCCTGATCATTATAAATATACATTAAAAGATATTAATCAGATTAAACTTATTGCAAAAAACTTGAATGCAAAAATTATAACTACAGAAAAAGATTATGTAAAAATTGATACTAAGGATAATGAGGGAATAGAGTTTCTACAAATTAATATAATAATAAAAAATGAGAATGAACTAATTAAATTTATAAAATCAAAAATATGAAATCTATAAAATATTTTTTTCAGTTTATAATAATTATAAATTTTTTTTTACTATTTAAAGTTATCGGTTTAAAATTTGCCACTAAAATTTCTAGTACACTTGTAAAATTTTTTGGACCCTTATTTAGATCGAAAAAAATAATCGAGAATAATTTGCTTAGAGCAATTCCTGATTTAACTAAAAAACAAATTAAAACTATAACAAACAATATGTGGAAAAATTATGGAAAAATCTTAGCAGAATATATTTTCATAAAAAATTTCAGAACAACAAATTTAAAAAATAAAATTTATGTAGAAGGTCAAGAAATTTTAGAAAAAATAAAAAAAGATATGGAGCCTGTAATATTTGTTTCAGGTCATTTTAATAACTTTGAACTGATGGCAATGCATATTGAGAGTTCTGGCATTGAATTGGCAGCAGTATATAGGCCTTTAAATAATAAATTTTTAAATTATATAATGGAAAAAATAAGAAGAAAATATATTTGTAAAAATCAAGTTAAAAAAGGAATATCTGGAACCAAACAACTACTTTCATTTTTCAAAAAAAATACATCTATTGCACTAATGATTGACCAAAGAGTTTCTGAAGGTATTAAATCTAATTTTTTTAATCAAAAAGCTTATACAACAACCATACCTGCTCAGTTTGCTAAAAAATTTAACTGTAAAGTGGTTCCAATATATATAGAGAGACAAAAAAATTTCAGCTTTAAATTAACTGTCTATGACCCAATTAAATATAAAAATGAAGATTCAATTGACTCCATGACTCTTCAATTAAATGTCATAATTGAAAAGATGATTTTAAAAAATCCTGATCAATGGATTTGGTCTCATAATCGCTGGAAATAATTTATTAACTGTTTTCTTTTTTTTCATGTGCTTCTACGTATGAATAATAGGGCTCTTGAAGTTCTACATTCCAATAATTTAGATCTTCTAATTTTATAGCCTTTCCTGAAACAGCACATATTACATAATCACCATTTTCAATTACTTGAAAATTGTTTGGAAAATATTTTATTTTTGCTAATTTTTTATTCATTTTTAGTTTATATACATCTATATGAATGTGGGAATAATTGGAAGTGGTGGAAGAGAACATGCTTTATGTAAATCAATAAAAAAATCACAGAAAGTTAATAAAATTTATTGTTTCCCTGGTAACGCTGGTACATCTGATATAGCTGAAAATATAGAAATAGATTTATCTGATTTTAACAAAATCAAAGAATTTTCTTTAAATAATAAAATAGACTTAATTATAGTTGGTCCTGAAAAACCTCTAGTTGATGGAATAGTAGATTTTTTTCAAAATAGTGGAATAGACATATTTGGACCAGATAGAATTTCTTCTCAGTTAGAGGGCTCTAAAATCTTTACTAAAAAAATTTGTGAAGAATATAAAATTCCAACTGCAAAATTTGGTATTTTTGAAAATTCTATAAAAGCAATTTCTTTTTTGAGAAAAACACAATTTCCATTAGTTGTTAAAGCAGATGGACTAGCCTCTGGAAAAGGTGTCTATATTTGTGAAAAGATAGTAGAGGCTACTACTGCTATAGAAGAAATTTTTAATGGAAAGTTTGGTGAAGCTAAAAATGTATTGATAGAAGAATTTCTTAAAGGTGAGGAAATGAGTTATTTTGTAATAAGCGATGGTAAAACCATCAAAAATTTTGAAACTGCACAGGATCATAAAAGAGTTTTAGAAGGGGACATGGGAGCAAACACAGGAGGTATGGGCGCCTACTCTCCTTCACGATTAATTAATAAAGAGCTAGAAGATAAGATTCTAAATAAAATAATTATTCCAACGATTGAGGCTCTTAAAAAAATGGGCTCATCATATCGAGGGTTTTTATATGCTGGTTTAATGATTGTTAATAGTGAACCATATCTAATTGAATATAATGTGCGTATGGGGGATCCTGAATGTCAGACCATATTACCCAAGTTAAAAACAGATTTAATTGAAATTTTGACTGCATGCTGCTCTGAAAAATTAGAAAATTTAAAAATTGATTGGCACAATGAAAAAAGCTTGTGCATTGTTCTTTGTTCGAAAGGATATCCTAATAAATATGAAAATAACATTCTAATAGAAAACATTGATAAGATTGACTCAAAAAAAAATGAATTTATTTATCATGCGGGTACCAAAAAAAGAGAAGGCAAAGTTTACTCTAATGGGGGCAGGGTAATTAATTTTGTTTGCCTATCCTCTGATTTTAAAGAAAGTAGGAATAAGATTTTTAATTTAATTAATTTACTTAATTGGACTGGTGGTTTTTTTAGAAAAGATATTGGATATAAAGTAATTAATAAATGAGAATTATATCTGGAAGTATCAAAGGTAAAAAAATTCTTCAACCAAAAGATAAATTAACAAGACCACTCAAGGATTTAACTAAAGAGTCTATTTTTAACATAATTAAACATTCAAAATTACTAAATGTAAACCTTGTAAATTCAAATATTCTTGATTTATTTTCTGGTGTTGGATCTTTTGGGCTTGAATGTCTATCAAGAGGTGCAGCATCGGTAACTTTCCTGGAAAGTTATAATGAGGTGCTTCCTGTTCTAAAAAAAAATATAAATAATTTAAAATTTCAAAACCAATCAAAAATTATAGAAAAAGATATTTTTGAAGAAAAAACACTGAAATTAATAGATAATAAATTTGAACTTATATTTATGGATCCTCCATACAAAGAAAATAGACTATCAAATCTGGTGGATAAAATCATCCAATTAGAGTTATTAAATGAAAATGGTATTTTAATAATGCATAGGCATAAAAAAGAAAAAGACAATTTTCCAGAAAGTCTTAATATTATATTGAAAAAAAACTACGGTATTTCAAATATTATTTTCGGCTCAAAAGCTTAACTAAAAAAAAAGTTTTGTTTCTTTTTTTATTAATTCAACAGAAGGTTGATCAAAAGGATTAACATTTAAAGCTCTGCCTAATAAGATTGTTTCTAATATAAAAAAACAAAACAATTCACCTAATGCTTGCTCATTTCTTTTATAAATTACAAAACTTCTGAAAGGAATCTTTTTTGAGGTAAATACTTTTTCTGTTGCTAGCATTTGAAATTGTTTTATGTCTTCTATTGATTGGTTTTTTAAATATTTATGACTATTGAGTATTTTATTATTTTTTATTTTAATAACATTGTTATCCAAAACATCAAAAAAAGTATAAAAACTTTTTTTAGGTCCATCTAGATATAGTTGCATTAAGCTATGATTATCTTTTGGCATACTGGAAATAACAGGTAAAAATCCACGAGATTTTTTTCCTAGACTTTCGGCTATTAGTTGTTGATACCATTTAAATAAACTTTCTGATTGCTCATCATAATTTAAAATTACTGAAGCATACTTTCCGCTCTTAAGTAAATTTAAAGTTTTGCTTACATTACTAATGAGGCTACTGATAAATTTTTTGTTTTTAATAAGTTGGTTAAATTGTTTAAATTTATTTTCATTTAAATTCATTAATTCGGCTGGGAGCATGCCAACTTCAGATAGAACAGAATACCTTCCTCCTATAAAATTCTTATGATTAACAACTTCACATTTAATCTCTTTTGCTAAATTCGTTAAATAACTGTCGTGATTTTCTGTAATGATTATATTTTTATCTTTGTTACTTACCAAAGTGTTGGCATTTAATATTGTTTCTAAAGTATTTCCTGATTTAGAAATAATTAAGTTTAAATTAATTTTTTTTTTTTTATCCTTAAAGTAAGTAGCATTACTATTTAAATTATTTACAAAAATTACATTTTTCTTAATCTTATTTTTTATAAAATCATAAATTGCCTGTGTTCCAAGAATTGACCCACCCATTCCAATTATTCTTATATTCAAAAATTTTTTATATTTTGAAATTAATTTTTTAGAATAGCTATATTTATATGTTGGTTTAAGAGTCTCCAAAATATTTGGTTCATTTTTTAATAAATCTTTGAAAATTTTTTCTATTTTAAATTTTTTTGATTTAAATAAAAAATTTTTAAATTTAATATTTTTTGTTAACATTAATTATTTTTAATTTTATCTAATATAGAATTTTCTAAATTTTTATTTTGACTTTTAGTATTTTTTTTTTGTACTTTATTTTCTGATGATTTTTTTAGTAGTTCTCTCAAATTAAAATCATCACTTTCATTTTCTTCATTTTCTTTTTGTACGCTGTCTGGATTTGGTAAGTCTTCATAATTTGGTGGTTTAGTTAATGGATTTTTCTTTTCAATTAGAAATTCATCCTGATTATTCTTTTTATTACCTGTTAATCCATCGACTACATTCTTGCAACCAGTCAAGGTTAAAAATAATATAAATAGAACTGTAGGTATAATGCTAATTTTTTTCATTTTTACCAATACTATAGAAAATTTCGTCAAAAATAAGTCCTATTACCCCAACAGTAACAAATACATCTGCAATATTAAATATAAACCAGTGAAATTCATCAATATGAAAGTCAATAAAATCTGGAACCGCTGAGTAATACACTCTATCAAAAATATTACCTAGTGCTCCACCAAGTATTGTTAATAAAAAATATTTTTTTAAACCTTTTGCATTTATAATCATTACCAAAATAATGACTATTATCATTGTAATCATTGCAGTTATAAAATTATAAAAATAATCTCCACCAAAAGAAAACAAACCGAAGGCAATTCCTTTATTCCAAACTAAATAAAGGTTTAAATAAGAAGTTATATAAACATTTAAAATATTATTTTGTAGTGTCAGCTCAAGAATATATATCTTGGATACTCTATCCAATAAAAAAATTGCCAAAACTATTAATGAACTATATAAAATATTTTTATAATCTATTTTAAACATCTAAATAAAAAATTTAAGTTGAATGTCTTTCACATTTATTTTTATTAATTTTCCAACAAACAGGACATTTATTTCCCTCAGCTTTTGTTGTTATAACACTTACTTCATCTGTTATTGTTTTTTCAACTTTTGCACTAGAGGTAATACATAATTCTGAAAAGTTTGAATTTTCTGTAATTTTAAATAATTTTTCATTTAAATTAATTACCAAATTTGCCTCTAGGCTTGACCCAATTTCTTTACTTGCTCTTTTGGCTTCAATGCTAATATTACAAATATCCCTAATTTTTTTTAAATTAATCCATTTTTCGTTTAATTTTTCATTTTTAAAGGTATCTGGAATTTTAATAAATTCTTCCAAATGAATACTTTTTTTATCCTTATTAATTAATTTAAAGATTTCCTCTGTAGTAAATGAAAGTATTGGTGCAAACCATTTAAGTAACGAATCAAGAATAATATTTAACACAAGTATACAATTTTTTCTTTTTTTTGATTCAATTGAATCACAATATAAAGAATCTTTTCTTATATCAAAATAGAATGCTGATAAATCTACTGTACAAAAATTTAAAAGCTCTTTGTAAAGGTTGTGGAAGTCATAGGATTCAAAATAGTTTTCAAAATTTTTATTTAATTCATAAACTTTATGAAGCATATACTGTTCTAATTCTGGTAATTGACTTAAGTCTATCTTTTTAAAATCTATCGGTTTGAATTCATCATTCATATTCCCTAATAAATATCTAAATGTATTTCTAATTTTTCTATAAGAGTCCGCATGTTGTTCTAAAATAGAATAATCAATTCTTAAATCTTCTTCATAATTTGATGAGGCTACCCATATCCTTAAAATATCTGCACCATATTTTTTTAAAATATCTTCTGGTGCTATTACATTTCCAAGTGATTTAGACATTTTAAGACCTTTACCATCTACAACAAACCCGTGTGACAATATTGATTCGTAGGGGGCTCTACCTCTAGTTCCACATGATTCTAGTAATGATGAATGAAACCATCCTCTATGCTGATCAGATCCCTCTAGATACATTGATGCAGGCCATTGAAGATCTTTTCTTTTTTCCAAAACAAAAGCATGAGTACAACCACTATCAAACCAAACTTCAACAATATCACTTGTTTTATCATAATCTTCTGCTTTGTACTTATCTCCTAAAAATCTTTGTGGATCATCTGAGAACCAACAATCTGAACCCTCATTTTCATAAATGCTTGCTATTTTTTCATTTACTTCTTCATCAACTAAAATTTCTTTTGTATTTTTATGAACAAATATGGGTAATGGAACCCCCCAAACTCTTTGTCTTGAAACGCACCAGTCAGGTCGTGTCTCAATCATTGCTTTTATTCTCTCCCTTCCTTTATCAGGGTAAAATATAGTATCATCAAGTGCTTTGAGAGCTTTTTTTCTTAAACTATGGCTTTCCATGGAAATAAACCATTGTGGGGTTGCTCTGTGCACAAGTGGAGCTTTTGACCTCCATGAATGTGGGTATGAATGAATTAATTCTCCACTAGATAACAATTTTTTTTGTTCATTTAATTTTTCAATAATAATTGGATTTGCTTTAAAAATATGAGTTCCTTCAAATAATGGAATATTTTTAGTATATTTACCATCTCCATCAACTGTTTCAATTGCCTTAATACCATGTTTTAAGCAGAGAATAAAATCATCAGGACCATGACTTGGTGCGCAGTGGACAATACCTGTTCCTTGTTCAGTTGTAACAAATCTTGCTTCGAGCATGGGAATTTCATACTTATAACCAAGCTCTAAAAATGGATGATTACAAATCGTATCTTTGAAATCTTTTCCTTTAAATTTTTTAATTTCTTTATAATTTTTAATACCACAGTCTTTAATTACAGAGTCTAACAATGCCTCAGCAATTACTATTTTTTTATTTTTAAAATTACCATCATCACTTAATTGAATTACTAAATAATCTAAGGCTTCATTATAAGCTAAAGCTTTGTTTGCTGGGATTGTCCAAGGGGTAGTTGTCCATATAACAATTTCTGCGCCTTCTAATTCTTTTAAGCTGGTTTTTTTAACAGGAAAAGCCGTATAGATAGTGTCTGATTTATGATCTTGATATTCAA
>Ga0307986_10002557_pt1 | contig 13013 bp, 13 predicted proteins | sample EllFjometageno82_FD_203170 | JGI IMG/M metagenome (GOLD analysis project Ga0307986, IMG submission 203170) | Marine microbial communities from Ellis Fjord, Antarctic Ocean - #82 | ecosystem: Environmental > Aquatic > Marine > Unclassified | place: Southern Ocean | collected 2014-10-09
CTCAATAAAGTCGTTTTTCCAGATCCACTTTGACCTAAGATAGATAAAAATTCTCCTTTCTTTACTTTAAGATTAACTCCTCTGAGTGCTTCTGTTCCGCTTTCAAACGTTTTTTTTAAATTACTTATTTCAAGCATAAGGAATATTTATTTTTGTTTTTTATTTTTTATTTTTTTCTAATAACTTTACAACATTTCGCAATACGTCATAATCTGAGTCTTTTACTGATATATAGTGGGACATCTTCCCGCCGTAACCACCTATTTCACCGTGCTTGTGCGCTTCTAATACTGCTTCTTTAATTTTTTTTCTATTTTCAATTGAGATATTTTTTGAATATGCAAGTGGTGGAGGTGGTACACGTTCAGATTTATGTATAATTCTCACTTGATCTTTTTTAAAAGTATTGTCGGCTAGTCGAGCTTCAAAATTTCTTGAACTCATCCCGCAAACATCAGCTTGATTATTTAAAACTGCTAACAAACAAGCATCATGACTTCCGGCGTAATATATATTTTTAAAATCACTTTTGTTTGTAATAAAAAGATTAATTTTTGCTAATTCAACTTGAGGAATTAAATCTCCACTAGTGGAGCCAATGCTATTTAATGACAGAACTTTACCTTTAGTGTCTGAAAGTTTTATAATTTTACTATCTTTTTTGACTACAAAAAAAGTATAATAACCAGCATCTTTTTCTCCAGGCCTAACACCTGCTGCAAATGCTTCTGCATTAGCTAATTCAGTAGCTTTAATATATGTTTTTCCACCGTACCAGGCAATATCTGCTCTTCCAGCCCTCATCGCTTCAACGGCTGCATTGTAATCTGTTACTTTTATAAAATTAATTTTAAAACCAGTAAGTTTATTAACTATCTTTATCAAATTGGTGTAATCATTTTCATCCCCTTTCTCGCTTGCTGGCACAAAAACCATATTAAAAATTTTTTCTTCGGCCCCTGCTCCTGCGATCATAAGAGTAAAATTAAAGGTAGAAGCAACGAATAAAGCTAAAACAATTTTTTTGATAAAATTCATGTATGTTATTGTCTGTTATTTTTGTTCGCTAACATGATAACACTTGATAAGGAGTTCTGTCAAATTATTATTTGCTAAATTGTGTGAAGTATTTATAGGTTATTGCTTAAACTCTTTAAGGGCTTTTTGATAATCTTCTACTGTATCTATCTCTTTCCACCCTCTTTCAATAATAACACAGTGCACCTTAATACCAATATCTACTAACTCTTGAATCATATCAGTTAAATAAGCTTTTTGAAAAGTTTTTGCTCTTTGAAATGGTTTGTCCCAATATAATTTTTTTACTCTATAAAAATTTTCTTTAAATATTTCTGCTCCACGGTTGTTAAGTTTTATCATACCAATAAACTCACCGTGCACTTCCTCTTTCTGAGTAGCTATTTTTCCTATTTTCACAACTTGATTGTTTGAATCAAAAATAACATTTTCAGCCTCAGAAATAGGATGGTCTTTACGACCAACGTAGTAACCTTTCCAGTCAATATCTACAACGACTGATATGTCGTGATCTGATTCCGATAAGCGTTTAACAACATTGGAATCAAACAATATATCTGAATAAGATATAATTATATTTCCATTAATTACCTTTTCAGCATAAAAAATAGAATTTAAAATATTATTATCTTTATAGTCTGGATTTGTAATATAATTTAAATTTTTATAATTAATTTTTTCTTTTTTATATCCTCTAATCACAGTTATATCTTCAATACCGCATTCATTATAAGCTTGTAATTGTCTTTGTAAGAGAGTTTTACCTCCAAAATCTAACATACATTTAGGTAAGTTTTCTGTGTGTTTTTTTAATCGACTTCCCAAGCCAGCAGCAACTACTAATGCTTTAGTTTCTGATGTGCTGATTTTTTTTTCTAGCTGCTTAATTTCTGCGTTGCTAATTTTACTTTCTTTTACAGCTCTAAGTAATGAAATTATATTAGTATTATTTTTAATATACTCCTCAATATCTGGAGCTACTGTTTTTTTTGAATGCCCAGCGAGATCATACAATAATCTTAAGTCCGCTTTTAGTATAATTGATATTTTTTTAATTAATTCATTTTTTGGTGCAGCACGTTTGTCTTTTTCCATATCGTTTAAATATGATGGTGCAACGCCAATTTTTTTTGCTAATTCTCTTTGTCCAATCTCATTTTTAATTCTAAGTTTTCTAATATATGATCCAAAAGTTCCTAAATAGTTAGAATTTTTTGTCATTTTTTTTATTTTATATGTTCTTTGAAATCAAATGATGTCATCAATTCATTCCACTCTCTTTTTGACAGTCCAGAACTTTCAATACTGACCTTTTCACCTTTTGCCAATTGCTGAATTACTTTCTTTCCTTTAGCGGAAACATGTATCGCACCAACTCTATAGTCTAAGAATGCAGAGTGCGTTATTGGTACCCATTTTTTAACTGTTTCTAACATTGCTTCTGCATAAACTCTAATTTCATATTGAGCATGGCTATCCGCTCTTAAAAATAAAAAATTTAATAAATTTAATAAATCTGTTTTCCAATACCATTGAGTATAAGAATTTAAAGTTAAATTCATTCTTGCAAGTTCTCTAGCTAGTCCAGATTTTTTTTCATCTATAATTGTTCCATCAAATTTTTCGTTAAGCATTTTTTCATAATTACTATAAGTTCGAGTTGCGTCATCTTTTAAGATTTGAAGAACTTCATCTGCCTGATCTCCAGTGATTAAATCACCTCTACCCTGTCTATTAATAGTTGACTGAGCTGATAAGTGTTTTTTTTCAGGTACATAAAATTCTTTATCTAAAATTGAATAGCGTGCTGAGTATTCATTAACATTTGCTGTTCTGTGTCTGATCCATTGTCTTGCTATAAAGATTGGAAGCTTAACATGATATTTTATTTCACACATTTCAAAAGGGGTAGAATGCCAATGTCTCATTAAATATTTTATCAAACCTTCGTCTGTTGAAACTTTTTTTGTTCCTTTTCCGTAAGATACTCTGGCAGACTGAACAATAGAACTATCGTCTCCCATATAGTCAACCACCCGAACAAATCCATGGTCTAACACGGGAATAACATCGTAAAGAATTTTTTCTAGTTCAGAAGAGGTTACTCTTTTTGTAACATTTTTTTGCGACTGTTGATCTGCAATTTCTTGCTGTTGTTCTTTTGTGATTTTCATTGTTATTTTAAATAATTTTTGAAAGTTATATTAATAAAATTAGATTTCAACAGACATAAAATTTAAATGGTTGATAACATGTTTCTTTAAAAAATAATTTCAACTAAAAATTGTAAGTTTTTTATATTAATTTTTTTTCTAATCAAAAAATTGTTTAAATAATCTGTTTTATAAGTTGAAATACTTTCTATTTGTTCTTTACGCTTATTAAACTAATTGTGGGATTCTCTGACTCCTCAGCAAGAAATATCATTCTATTATTTTTGCTATAAATAATATCTCTAATCCTTTTTCCAACAAAGATTTTTTCATACGTTATAATTCTCGAATAAGATTCATCAAAAGTAAGTCTATATAAAGATTTACCCTTTAGAGTGCTTAGCAAAATTGTTTTATTCCATTTTTTTGAAAAATTTTCATCTATCTCTATTAACTGAGAAGGTGCAATAGATGGAACAAAGGCAAAAACAGGTTCTACATAACCATGCTTTTGGTGATTTTTTTTAAATTTATATTTCTCATTTTCACTAAAATTCTCACGGTAATTTTCTCCATAAGATGACTCTGGCCATCCATAATTTTTTGAGAATAAAATATTGTTAATTTCGTCTCCACCTCTTGGGCCATGCTCTGAAGTCAGAATATTATTATTATTTGTTACAAGCAGTCCTTGCGGATTTCTAAAACCCGTCGCAAAGAAATCACTTTTTTTACTTTTAAGATTAATAAAAATTAAACCTGAAAATTTATATTCCTTTGAGATACCAAATTGGTCCATCATATTTTTATCTGCAACTGAAACATTTTCTATATTTGAAACAGTAGCTAGTAGGCCTATTTGACTATTATTTTCGTATAGAACAATTCTTCCGGCTACAGTATCTCTAGATGGGCATTCGCCTAGTCTACCGATTGATTTATAGAATTTTTTGAATTCTAAGTATTCAAAATTTATTTTTGCCTCGAAAATTGAAAAATTTCCACATGCTATGTCTCTATCGTAATATGCAACAAATAACTTATCGTTGTGAACTAATAGATCTGTAATTTCAATATTTTTCTTTAAATTATGTTTTATTGCAATTTGCTGTTTTTTTTTACTCAACAAACTATTAATAGGAAAATAAAAAAACTTACCAATTTTTGAAGAAATTATTAAATTATTATCAAAAATCTCAAGATAAAATGGGGATGTGATTTCACCTGTCGCTATAACTTCTTTTTGTTTCATTGAATGAACATTGTGAGATACATATTCCAACTCTACAAATTCAGTTTTTGGGAAGACTTGATTGTTAATAGCATCTTTAAGGGACTCGAGTTCGTTAACTCTCGATTGTAAGGAAACAGTTTGCTCTGCTAGATTTTCATATATTAATAACTCAGCCTCTTTTTTTTTAAGTTGTGCTGGAATGTATAAAATAGTATTTTTTACAAAATTTATTATTGAACGTGGAACAAATTTTTTGAGTGGTTCATGGGCGCCCAGGTAGTAAAGTAGATTTAAAAAAACTCCTAAGGCTAATATTACAATAAAATATTTTTTTTTCACATAAACCAATTATAAGTTTACGAAGTACTCGGCAAGCTAAAATTGAATAATATTTTCACCAGCTATTGTTTTTTTCTTTATCTACTTTGGTTTTTTTATAATAATTAAATTATTTGTTTTATTTGTTCTTAAAAATAATTTAACTAAGCTTAGATGCTATTTTATAATAAATCTGATTTTGCAATTCTTGAAAAAATTAGAAAACCATTAGCGATTAAGACTCTAAAAATACCAGAACCTAGTAAAAATCAAATATTAGTTAAGGTTATGTATTCCTATGTTTGTGGAACACAATTAAATGAAATTAATGGGAAAAAAGGAAAAGATCCATACCTTCCTCATACCTTGGGACATGAGGCTAGTGGAAAAATTTTAAAGATCGGAGCTAATGTTAAAAAATTTAGAGTTGGAGAAAGTATAATACTTTCGTGGATTAAGAAAAAAATGAAAGATGATAAAAGCCCAAATTATTACGATTTAAAAGGAAAAAAAATTAACTCAGGTCAGGTGAGCACTTTTTCAAAACTAACTTTAGTGGCAGAAAGTAGAGTATACAAGACACCAAAAAAATTACCTTTAGACATAGCGGCATTATTGGGATGCGCTATACCCACTGGATTTGGCATAGTGCTAAAATATTTTAATAAGTTTAACAAAACAGATTACGTTGGCATCTATGGTGCTGGTGGCGTAGGTCTAATGAGCATAATAGCTTTGAAAGCTTTGGGTTTTAAAAATATTTACGCTGTGGATCAAAACCAGAAAAACTTGAGCACAGCAAAGAAATTTGGCTGCAAGAAAATTTATAATTTTAATATTTTAAAAGACAGAAACAAATTTAATATTGAGATTAACAAAGAAACAATTAAATTTAATATAGAGCTTTCCGGAAGTGAGGAAATGATGCAGCATGCATATAAAAATTTATCCAAAAATGGAACATTTGTTCTTGCTGGAAACCCCAAAGTTGGCCAAAAAATTAAAATTAATCCCTATGACTTAATATTTGGAAAAAAAATTCACGGATTTTCAGGGAATGATGTTTCGTTAGAAGAAAATATTAATAAATATAGTAAAATTGTAAAAAAAATAGGCTTCTCGAAGATAAGAAGTCTTTATAAAACTTATTCTTTTAAAAATATAAACATAGCAATTAACGATTTTAATAAGAGAAAAGTGCTAAGACCATTAATAAAGTTTTAGTTGGTTTGTTTTATTTCCTATGGGAAAATTCCTAGAATTATATTTTGAATGATTTTTAATAAGCTCAACAATTAAAGATTCTAGCCTGCTGAGATTTTTGTTGTTTGACTTACCCATTAGTATTGAAAAGAACTTCAGATTCGGAAAAAATAAAGTGGAGTATTTTATAAAAAAAGTAGAGGCTAGTTTTGAAACTGAATACGGGAACTTACCTTTAGTAGTGAAAATACCGTCAGAGTTAATGATAATTAGTTTGATATTTCTTTTTTTAATTAATTCTGCGATTTTGATTGGGTAAAATAAATGATACTTTAAAAGTATATTAGTGTCGAATTCTAAATTTCTATTTTTTTCTTTCTTATTAAGATTAAAAACAATAAATTTTAAATTTTTAGAATTTAAAATTTTTTTAAGTTTCGTGTTTACACCTTTCGTAATGTCAAAAAAATAATGTTTATAATTATCAATTTTAATTTTTTGTTCTGATTTTTTTGATACACCCTGAATGAAGAAGTTGTTTAATTTAAAAGCGTTAATTATCGGATTAGATCCTTTTCCTGTTGCTCCAAATATAAGACATTCTTTTTTTTTCATATAAGTAAGTTTCTGAATATTTTCACTAATTTATCTGTAATATAAAATAAATTAAAACTCATTATTGATTTATTTTTTTTGTTAAATCTTTTCATTCTATTTATAAAGAGTTCATTTTCAGTCATTATTTTTTTTTTTAACATCATTGAACTCATTAAATTCATTCTTATCGAGCTGTATCTTGTAGTGTAAATATTCAAAATAACATAAAGAAAACATAGATAAAAAAATATATCAATCACCATCGTGTCAACATTATCATTAAATTTAAAAATTAATACTAGAGCACCAAACATATTAATAATCATTTTTTCTCTTGGATTAATTTTAATTAAATTAATTAAAATTGTTAAAAATGAAAAAATAAAAAATAGTTCAATTAGTCTCATTTAAGAATTAGTCTCTTTTAAAAAAAGGTTACTTAAAATAATTATATTCTTATATAAAAAAGTCCCTTTTTTAGTTAATACATTTTTACTTGTTATTAGTTTTTTTTTTTTTAGAAGATTGTGTCTGTGCTTAATGAAGTTTTTTTTTTTAAATCTTTTTTTTAAATCTTTTTTTTTTATATTTTGAAAAAGAAAAACACTTGGGCTTTCATTGAAAATAATAGTTAAAAACAAAATATAAGAAATTAAGACCATTAAATTTAGGGCTACATACTCTGTTATATCTATTCCTAAATTATAATTAAAATACGAAAAAAATATATAAAGAACTATTGTTGTGTGTGGCCACAATTTTTTACTAATTTTTAATAATTTAAAAAAGACAGATTGAAATATAATGCAGAATAGTAATGTTTTAATTATAGGTAAAAATAATATCATGCATACTTTTTTGTAGCGTTATCACTGTATTTCTTTCTGTTAAAAAATTTGATTTCAAGCAATGTTAATAAATACATTATGGAAACTTCAAAAAAATTTTTTAGTGATACTGTCCTGTCTATTATGGTTTTGTTTTTAAATACTGTTGGTACTTCTGTGTAATTTAAATTGGTCTTTAATAATTTTAAGTTCACTTCCGGCCAAATACTCATTCTATTAGCTCTGAATTTATGTTTCTTCAGGTGTTTTACTTTATACAGACACGGTGACTGAAGATAATTTACTTTAACTCCAAATGTTATGCCGTATATCACTCTAAACATCATTGATAAAAACCATCTCGCTGTTGAGTATTTTTCATTATTAAACGGACAGAAAAAAGTAAGATCCCATTTGCAGTATTTTTTTAAATTTAAAAGATCTTTTTCTAAACTGATGTCATCATCTCCTGGTAGAAAAAAAAGAAACTTAGTTTTACAATTTTTTATAGATCGCTTAAATGAATAGCCAACACCTTGATTTTTACTATTATTAAATACCATTACTTTGTTTGTTTTAAAGTTTTTTTTTAAATTATCTAAATAAGTGCTGGTTTTATCTGTACTGCCGTCATTAAAGAAATAAAAAAAATTATTTTTATTTGAAGGGTGTTTTATAAATTTTTTTAAGTTTGCTAAGAAAATTTTTAATTTTGATTTAGATTTTTTTTCTTCATTATAGAGAGGAATAAAAAATGTTATCATGATAATAATTCTCTGCTCTTTACCAATTGTTATTTATGATTCTGGTAAAATTTTTCGATTGTTTTAACCATATGGTCTATGTGTTTTTTTTGGATGAACTCATGAACGGGCAATGATAACGATGTATTTGCTAATTTTTCTGATACTGGAAAATCACCTTTTTTATACTTCAAATATTTAGCAGCTTTTTGAAGATGAACGGGGATCGGGTAATGTACTTTTGCGTCTATATTATTTTTAATTAAATATTTCTGTAACTTATCTCTGTTGTTTACGTTTATGTGATACAGGTGAAATACTTCTTTTAAATATTTTAATCGTTCTACGAGAGTTATTTTTTTATTTTTTGATAAAAGCTTATCAAGCATAGTTGCATTTTTTATTCTTTTATCTGTGATGTTATCAAGCTTATTTTTCATTTTATAGTTTGCGACTGCAGCCTGAATTGTGTCTAGTCTGGAATTATAACCAAAAATTTCAACATTATTTCTATCTTTTAGTCCATGGTTTCTAATAAGGTATAATTTTTTAGCTAGTGCTGTTTTATTTGTCACAATAAAACCTCCGTCTCCCCATACATTTAAATTTTTAAGTGGGTGCATACTATAAGTGCAAGTATCACCATAATTAATCAGATGTTTTTTTTTAAATCTTGCTCCAATAACATGGGCACTATCTTGCACAATGTGTAGCTTATATTTTTTAGCTATAGCAAATATTTTATCCATCTCACATGGCCTGCCTGCCCAATGTACAGGCATTATAGCTTTAGTCTTTTTTGTTATTGCGGCTACTATTTTTTTTTCATCCATATTGTAATCTGCTTTTATGTCTACAAAAACTGGTGTGGCACCTGCCGTTACGATAGAACCAACCGTAGCTACAAAAGTATATGGAACAGTTATCACCTCGTCTCCAGCTCCAATTTCTAGAGCTTTTAAACTTAACAATAAAGCATCCGTGCCATTGCCAACGCTAATGGCGTGCTTAGCTCCTGTTCTTTTAGCAAAATTTTTCTCACACAGATCGACTTCTTGTCCAAGTGTGTAATCACCTTTTTTAACTACTTTTTCTACTTCTTTAAAAATTTTTGAATAATCAGCAAATTGCTCAACTAAATAACTATGATTAATTTTTAGTTTTTCGTTTTTTTTATACTCTAGTGGTAAAAAGTTTTTCATTTTTTTTTAAAATTCTTATCACGATATATAAAATCGCTTTTTGATATTTTTTTAATATATTTATTATGATGAACTATTATCTCTTGTACGCCATCTTTTAAAGCATAAACTGGTTTCCAGTTTAAATTTTTTCTAGTTTTCGTGGAGCCAAGTTTGTACAAAAAGTCTTGCCCTGTTCTACTTTTTGACTTTATTATTAATTTTTTAATGTCATAGGACTTTAAGTCACACACATTCTTAACGATATCGATTACACTAAGAAACCTATCTCCAGAAAAATGGTATGTTTCACCTGTTCTTCCTTTTGTTATTACTTTGTTTATTCCATTACAAAAATCATAAGAAAAAATAAAATTCCTTTTTGATTTTCCATCGCCTTGAACTGGAAATTTTGTATTGCTATCTATGCATGCAATTAATTTTGGAATTAATCTATGTAAAGGTTGACCTGGACCATAAAAATTAGAAAATCTAGAAATTATCAAAGGAAACTTGTAATGATTAAGATAATTTTTAAGTAAGATTTCAAAACTTAATTTAGAAGTCGCATATGGAGTTTTTGGATTAAATATGTTGCAATCTTCTGTGATAAATTTTTTTGAAGAACCAAAAACTTCTGGTGTTGATATATAAATATATTTCTGCAAAAAATTAGTCTTACTTAAATACTCTATTGCTCTAGTTTTAGACAAAACATTGGTTTGAAAATAAGTTTCTGGGTTGTCCCAACTTTCATTAACCATACAGACGGAGGCAAAATCTATAATAATTTCTGGTTTTAGTTTTGTGATTAATTTTAGAAGATGATTAGATTTTTTTGATAAATCAACTTTGTATTCTCTAAATCGTTTAAAATTTTTATTAAATTTGTATGGTAAATAACTATCTTTCTTTTTTCTTCTGTAGGTTCCAAATATTTGATAATTATTTTGAGTTAATAGATAATCAACTATTGATGCCCCGGAAAAGCTTGAACTACCTAAGACAAGTATTTTTTTTTTCATTTAAGTTAAAAGGGGCCTTTAAATTTTGAATCAGGAACGTCATGGATTATATTTTTAGTTTTTACATTAATTTTTTTATTAATTAAATTTTCAATATTTTTTAATATGTCTTCTTTGCTAATATAATAATCTTTTGTATAAAATGTGCTAGTTGGAGCTGGAACGTCAGGAAGTGTAAGGAGCAAAGGTGCCTTTGAAAGTTTGATATTTTTATCTAAAAAAATTTGAGATAATATTTCTGAACCTATTGAGCAAATTGGATGCGAAATAGTGTCTAGCACCAAAAGTTTTTTTGTTTTCTTTAAAGATTTTTTAACAAGATTTAAGTCTAAAGGTTTTATTGTTTGAAGATCTATATGGTCAAAATATACGTTATTTTTATTAAGCTCTTTTGTTAGGGCTAATATTTCTATGGTCGATAAAGAGTATGTAACAACTGTAAAATTATTACCTTTGCTTAATAATTTAGAAAAACCAATTTGTTTATTGGTGTTTTTTTTTATAAGGCTTTTTTCTTCACTTCCGTGCAACCATCTATGTTCAATAAAAATTACTGGATTTGGGTCTCTTATTGATGCTTTTAAGAGATTGTAGGCATCTGATGGCAGCGATGGCATGACTACTTTTAATCCAGGTATATGTGCAAACCAACTTTGTAAACTTTGTGAGTGTGTTGGACCTTGCCCCCAACCTTTACCAACTACTAGTCTGATAGTTATTGGAACGCTTTTGATACCACCAAACATATAGTGCCACTTTGCTCCACTGTTAACTAATTGATCCATTGCTAAAAGAAAAAAATCTAATCTTTGATGCATCATCACACAAGGGTTTTTATAAAGTGACATTCCTATACCTATTCCTGTCATTGCATTTTCTGAAGTAGGGGTTTCAAATACTCTACTTTCTCCAAATTTTTCTTTTAATCCTTTTGTGGTTCCAAAAAACTTAAGACTATCGTTAACACCCAGTCCAAAACATACCAAGTTTTTATTTCTTTTCATTTCTTCTGTTAGAGCAAGATTAATTGCTTGAGCATACGTAATATTCATTTTTTATATACCAAATTTTTTATTCTATTAAATTTAGGTTTCTTAAGATTTAACATGTGTGAAAAGTCTACGTTAACATTTTTAAAAATATTTTTATCTAAGGAATCTAATTTTTCTTTTTTAAATATATTTTTTTTAACAAGAAAATTTTTAGCAAATATTAATGGATCTTTTTTTTTCCAATTATTTAATTCTTTCAAGGTTCTGTAACCAAGTTTTGTGTCGTCATTAGGTCCGCAGTGTTCCAAAAATCTAAAAGTTTCGATTTCCACAAAATGTGGAAAACTTGTTTTTCTTACTTTTTCAAATATTTTTTTAAAGTTTAAGAAAAGATCGAATGGATTATTTTGATTAAGTTTATATGACTTAGCTCCTATTGCTTTTGCTAATTTATATATTTTTCTATTTTTTGGCTGTCTTTCGTTTAAATGAGTATAAACAGAGTAAAAATTATTTTCACAAATAAAAACTACAGGAAGTTTTTTTACTACACAAAAATTTAGTGACTCGTAAAATACACCTTCTTCCACAGAAGCATCGCCAATATAAATACATACTAGATTTTTTTGATTATTAAGTTTTAAAGAATAAGCCAAACCAACACCAATTGGTATTGAGTTAGAAACAATAGCTGTGCTTCCGTAAAAATTATTTTTTAAATCTGTTAAATGCATTGATCCACCAATACCTTTGCTGCACCCTTCTTCAAACCCATGAAGCTCGGCAAATAATTTCTGAACACTGCCTCCTTTCGCTAAATAGTGAGCATGTGATCTGTGATAACTAATTGAAATATCTTTTTTATTTAAAGCTAATCCACTTGTCGCCGCAACAGCTTCCTGACCAATAGACAAATGAGTTGGGCATCTCATTAAGTCATTTTGATAATTTAATGATATTTTTTCTTCAACAAGACGAATTTTTTTTTGTAATTCGTAGATCTTTTTATAAGTTTTTTTATTCATTATGGCTTAAACCAATAAAAATCTCCTGTATATCCAGATTCTATAAACAGTTTTTTCCATTCCTCTGTATGAAGTATTGTTTTTGCCGTTAAGTTCCAGGCATACATTAACTCTTTTTCTTTCTCATTTGAATAGGCATCAACAGTTATAAATTTATTTTTTTTAGAAACTCGTTCAATTTCTCTAAGGCCTTTTTTACAATCTTCTAATTCTAAGTTGTGAACTGTTGTTATTGAGATAACTAGATCAAAATATTTATCAGGATATTCTAATGTTTTAGCATCGCCGACCTTTAAATGTTCTTTAACCTCAGGTTTTGAGTTTTTTATTGCATATTCTGAAATATCTATGCCTTCTACTTCAAAGTTATTATTAGCCTTTTTGAAGTCATAAAGCATAAACCCTTTGCCACAACCAATATCTAAAATTTTATCTCCATCTTTTAAATTATAAAATTTAATAAAATCAGGTACTACATTGATCCAAAATCTTTCATTGTAATGGTATCCTCCATATCCATTGTTACGATCTCCATCAAAAAAATCTTTATCAAATTTTCTTGCTAGCTCTTGTTGTTCTAAAGTTTTAGCTTCTCCTCTTTTTAGAATATCTCTTTTCGGTTTAGGGTACTTAGATAGCAAATCTATTTCTTTTCCAATATTATCTAACATTAAGTT
>Ga0307986_10002558_pt1 | contig 13011 bp, 19 predicted proteins | sample EllFjometageno82_FD_203170 | JGI IMG/M metagenome (GOLD analysis project Ga0307986, IMG submission 203170) | Marine microbial communities from Ellis Fjord, Antarctic Ocean - #82 | ecosystem: Environmental > Aquatic > Marine > Unclassified | place: Southern Ocean | collected 2014-10-09
TCTAAATGATACAAGTACAAACTGAGATGCTAGTTGCGGATAACACTGGTGCAAAACGAATTGAATGTATTAAAGTTTTAGGTGGATCAAAACGTAGATATGCTAGCATTGGTGACACTATTGTGGTTGCGGTAAAAGAAGCCATTCCTAAAGGAAAAGTTAAAAAAGGCTCAGTTCATAAAGCCGTTGTAGTTCGTGTCAAATATGGAATTCATAGAGATGATGGATCAAAAGTAAAATTTGATAACAATGCTGCAGTTTTAGTTGATGATAAGGGTGAACCTGTTGGAACCAGAATTTTTGGTCCTGTAACAAGAGAATTAAGAAACAGAGGTCAAATGAAAATCATTTCATTGGCTCCAGAGGTTTTATAAAATGATTAAAAAAGGCTCTAAAGTAAAGGTATTAACTGGAAGAGATAAAAAAAAAGAAGGTGAGGTTATTGAAATAGACAGACCTAATAACAGAGCCAAAGTACAAGGAATTAATATTGTGAAAAAACACGTTAAAACAACGAAAGAAAAAAAAGGTGGAATAATATCTAAAGAAAGTTTTATTCATATTTCGAACCTTGCACTTATTGACGAAAAAGATAAAAAAAATAAAACCAAGGCTAAAAAATAATGACACCAAGATTAAAAGAGCTTTATTATAAAGAAATCCAGCCTGCGCTTAAAGAGAAACTGGGTTTTAAAAATACTTACCAAGGTCCTAAAGTTGTTAAAGTTGTTATTAATATGGGTTTAGGTCTTGATGGTGCTGATGCTAAAATAATGAAATCTACTGAAGAAGATTTAGGAAAAATTACAGGACAGAAACCAATTGTTACAAAGTTCAAAAAATCTGTTGCCAACTTTAAAACAAGAAAAGGTTCTAATGCAGGATTAAAAGTAACTTTAAGAGGTAACAAGATGTATGAATTTATTGATAGACTAGTTAACATTGCGTTACCTAGAATTAAAGACTTTAGAGGGTTATCCCCTAAAGGCTTTGATAAATTTGGTAATTATACTTTTGGAATTAAGGAACATATAATTTTTCCTGAAGTTAATTTTGATAGAATAGATAAAATTAGAGGGCTTGATGTGGTAGTTGTTATTACCGCTATTAATAAAGAACATAGTTTTGCTCTATTGGAAAAATTGAATTTTCCATTCATTAAAAAAGGAGATAATTAAAAATGGCTAAAGTAAGTGCGGTTAAAAAAAATGAGAAAAGAATTAAACTTTCAGATAGACTTTTTAAAAAAAGGCAAGCTTTGAAAAAGATTGTTATGGATAAGAAAATTTCATTAGAAGAAAGATTTAAAGCACAACAGAAATTATCTAATTTACCTAGAAACTCAGCAAAAAATAGAGTGATGAACAGGTGTCAAATTACTGGAAGACCGCATGGTGTTTACAGAAAATTAAAAATATCAAGAATAGCCTTAAGAGACTTAGGATTGCATGGATTAATTCCAGGCATGACGAAGTCGAGCTGGTAGAAAGGAATATATGAGTTTAAGTGACCCAATAGGGGATATGATAGCAAGAATTAAAAACGCTTTAGTGAGAAATCACAAAAAAGTTGCATTACCTTCTTCTAATTTTAAAGTCAAAATTGCTGATATTTTAAAAAATGAAGGTTTTATTAAAGAATATAAAATTGATATAGAGGATAAAAAACCAACTCTATCAATTGATTTAAAATATTATTCAGGGAATCCAGTTATTAGTACATTTGAAAGAGTATCAAAACCAGGTAGAAGAATATTTTCTAGCGCTGATAGTTTACCAAAAATTAATGGTGGGCTTGGAGTTGCAATCATATCTACTCCAAAAGGTGTGATGACAGATGTTGACGCTAGAAAACAAAAAGTTGGTGGTGAAATAATCTGTAAGGTATTTTAATGTCTAAAATTGGTAAAATAAGTATTTCAATTCCAGAAAAAGTTAAAGCTGCATTATCCGGAAGTATACTTAATATTGAAGGGCCATTAGGAAAGAAATCTCTTAATGTTGATCTTGAGATGTTTAATGTAGATATTGCTGAAGGAAAGGAAATATCAATTAAACCAAAAAAGTTAGATAAGAATTCAAAAAGATTATGGGGAATGAACAGAAGTTTGATTAATAACGCTGTTATCGGTTCCAGTACTGGCTATGAGAAAATACTTGAGTTAGTGGGTGTTGGATACAGAGCTGCATTAAAAGATAAACAATTAAATCTGCAACTTGGTTATAGTCACGATATAAATTTTGATATACCAGAAGGCATTACTATTGCTGTTGAAAAGCAAACAACAGTTAAAGTGAGTGGATCTGACAAGCAACAAGTTGGAATGGTTTGTTCAAAAATTAAATCTTTTAGAAAACCTGAGCCTTATAAAGGCAAAGGTATAAGAGAAAAAGGTCAACATATATTAAGAAAAGAAGGAAAGAAAAAATAATGAAATTAAACACTATTGATAGAAAAAAGTTCAGAGTAACTAATAAAGTTAAAAGAGTTTCCTCTCCTGATAGATTTAGACTAAGTATTTCAAGGTCTTTAAAAAATATATCTGCTCAAATAATTGATGATGTTAAAAATATTACATTACTATCCTCTTCTTCAGTTGAGAAGGATGTTAAGGCAATGAGTAAAGTTAATAAAATAGAGGTTTCAAAAATTGTTGCTGAAAAACTTGCAAAAAAAGCAGTAGAAAAAAAAATAACAAAAATTTATTTTGATAGAGGAGTTTACAAATATCATGGTAGAGTTAAAGCATTTGCTGAAACATTACGTAAAAATGGAATGGAATTTTAATTATGGATTTTAAGAAAAAAAATGACGACGGTATTTTAGAGAAATTAGTTCACATTAATAGAATTACAAAAGTTGTAAAAGGTGGCCGTAGATTTGGTTTTTCAGCATTGGTAGTTGTTGGTAATCAAGAGGGTAAAATAGGTGTGGCCCATGCTAAAGCCAAACAAGTTCCAGATGCAATTAAAAAAGCTAATGAAATGGCTAGAAGAGTTTTAGTTCATATCCCCTTAAGAGAGGGCAGAACTATTCACCATGATGTTTATGGTAAAGATGGTGCGGGTAAAATTATTTTAAGATCTGCTCCCAAAGGAACAGGTATTATTGCAGGTGGTCCAGTTAGAGCTGTGTGTGAAGTTCTAGGAATTAAGGATATAGTTGCTAAATCCATGGGGACATCAAACCCACACAATATGATAAGAGCTACTATGAAAGCTTTATCAAAACAAAATTCACCAAAACACATAGCAACAATTAGAAATAAAAAAATTTCTGACATAATTGAAAAAAGAGGATAATGAGCACATTAAATACTACTGGAAAAGTTTTATATAAAAAGAAAATGAGAGTGGGTCGAGGTATTGGATCTGGAAAAGGTAAAACTTCCGGAAGAGGAGTTAAAGGTCAAAAATCAAGATCAGGTGTGGCCATCAAAGCTTTTGAAGGTGGTCAAATGCCTTTATATAGAAGATTGCCGAAGAGAGGATTTAACGCCATTAAGAGATACCAATCTATTATTGCAATTATGAATTTAGAAAAAATTCAATCTTATATTAATGAAAAAACTATTAATCCAAGTGATATGATAAACATTACTTTATTGATAAAGTTGAAATTAATTAATAAAAATTCTCAAAAATTAAAAATACTTGGTACAGGTGATATTAAAGACAAAGTTAATATTGAAGCTGATCTAATATCAAAATCTGCTGTAGTTAAATTAGAGAAAGCTGGTGGCACAATACAGTTAAAAAAATAATTAAGATATTATGAGTGCATCTTCTCAAACTAATGATCTTAGAAATAGAATACTTTTTACTATATTTATCTTAGCTGTTTATAGGTTTGGAACTTTTGTACCTATTCCAGGAATTGATCCAGAACAGTTACAAACAATGATGAGCGGTAATCAAAAAGGATTACTTGGAATGTTTAATGTCTTTTCAGGTGGTGCCGTAAGTAGAATGGCAATTTTTGCTCTAGGAATCATGCCTTATATTTCCTCATCAATTATTGTTCAATTATTAACCGGCGTATCTGATTACTTTAAAAACCTAAAAGCTCAAGGCGAAACAGGAAGAGCAAAAATTACTCAAATAACCAGATATGGAACTGTATTACTCGCTACCATCCAGGGGTATGGGTTATCTGTTGGTTTGCAGTCTTCTGCTGACTTAGTTATTAATCCTGGGTTATTTTTTACGGTAACAGCGGTCTCAACGATTGTTGCTGGTACAATGTTTTTGATGTGGCTTGGTGAACAAATCACTCAAAGAGGCATTGGAAATGGAATATCATTGATAATCTTTGCTGGAATTGTTGCTGAAATTCCAAGAGCGCTAGTCACTACATTTGAGCTAGGAAGAACTGGTGCAGTCTCAACAATCATGATTGTTGGAATCTTTGTACTGCTTGTAGGAACAATCATGTTTATTGTTTTTATGGAGAGAGCATTAAGAAAAATTCTTATAAATTACCCAAAAAGACAAATGGGAAATAAAATGTATGGAGGTGAATCTTCACACTTACCATTGAAAATAAATCAAGCGGGGGTAATACCAGCAATTTTTGCATCGGCATTATTATTACTACCTGTAACCTTTTCTAATTTTACTTTTTCTAATAATGATGCATTCTTAGATATCAGCTCTTACTTTACGCAAGGGCAACCATTATACATGCTATTATATGCGTCGGGAATAATATTTTTTACTTTTTTCTACACATCTATAACCTTTAACGCAACGGAGACTGCTGATAATTTAAGAAAATATGGTGGGTTCGTTCCTGGTATTAGACCTGGAGAGAATACAGCTTTATATATAGATAAGATTGTCATTAAGCTCACTACAATAGGAGCTCTTTATCTTACTATTGTATGTTTGATGCCAGAGTTTTTAATTGCTAATTACCCAATACCTTTTTATCTAGGTGGTACGTCAATATTAATTGTAGTTGTAGTTGCAATCGATACTGTAACTCAAATACAAACAAGATTAATGAGCTCTCAATATGAGCAACTAGTTAAAAAAACAAAATTCGGTAAGTAAACAGTGAATATAATTTTATTTGGTCCTCCTGGTGCTGGCAAAGGGACTCAAGCTCAATTTATTGTAAAAAAACATAACTACTTTCAGCTATCTACAGGTAATCTTTTAAGAGAAGAAGTTAAGTCAAAAACACCTTTTGGATCAGAAATTGAAAAATTAATATCAAATGGTAAATTTGTTTCAGATAAAACTGTCAACACATTACTAAGACAATCTATTACTAACTTGAAATTTAGAGATAGAATTATTTTTGATGGCTACCCTAGAAATGTTGATCAAGCTATGAATCTAGAGTCAATTCTAGATGAATTTGATCAAACCATTGGACATATTATTTTTTTAAATGTTTCAAAAGATATAATTGAAAAACGTATTATGGGTAGGGTGACTTGTGAAAAATGTCATATGACATTAAATGAGTTTTTTAACAAAGAACAAATTGAGCTTCATCCTTGTGGTAAGGAGTTTTTGATGAAGAGAAAAGATGATAATTTGGACATAGTTATTGCTAGATACGATACTTATATGTCTTTAACTAAACCCGTACTAGATTTCTATGCTAAAAAAGCCAATTTTACTGAAATTGATGGTGCTGCTGAAATTGAGCAAATAACCAATAAAATCAATGAAGTTCTTACAGTTTAAGGCGTTGACTTTAGAACATCTTCTTATATAAAAGGCTAAATTTATTCTCAAAATTTATGGCTCGTATAGCAGGTGTAAACATCCCACAAAATAAACTTGTCCACATAGGACTAACATACATCTATGGTATCGGTAATAAATTTTCAAATCAGATTTGTACTTCATTAGAAATTCCCCAAGCTAAAAGAATTAATGAATTAACTGATGCTGATATTTTAAAGATTAGAGAATATATTGATGCAAATTTTAAAGTAGAAGGTGATCTTAGAAGAGATTATTCTTTAACTATCAAGAGACTAATCGATCTTGCTTGTTATAGAGGGTCTAGACATAGAAAAAAACTTCCAGTTAGAGGACAAAGAACAAGATGCAACGCAAGAACTAGAAAAGGTAAAGCTATTGCAATTGCGGGTAAAAAATTAACACCACTTAAAAAATAAATAATTTATGGCTAAAATAGATAAAGTAGATACACCAGATTCTGTTGTAGAGAAGAAAGTTGAAAAAAAAGCAGCTAAAGGTTCTAAAAAAAGTTCATACTCAAAAAAAAAGAAAATAAAAAAAAATATCCTTAATGGAGTTGCTTATGTACAATCAACATTTAACAACACTATAATTTCAATAGCCGATACTAATGGTAATGTTATTTCGTGGGCATCAGCTGGTCAAAAGGGCTTTAAAGGTTCAAGAAAATCTACACCGTATGCTGCACAAATTGCTGCAGACTCTGCTGCATCTAAAGCTTTAGAATATGGAATGAAAACATTAACAGTCCAAGTTAAAGGACCTGGCTCTGGAAGAGAAACAGCTTTAAGAGCTTTGCAAGCAAAAGGATTTAAAATTCTTTCAATAAAAGATACAACCCCTATGCCACATAACGGCGTAAGACCACCAAAAAAAAGGAGAGTTTAGTACATGGAAAGTTTAAATGTAAATGCTAAAAATTGGAAAGCATTAATCAAACCAGCACAATTAGATGTTAAAATTAGTGATGATAAATCACATGCTAAAATTATAGCTGAACCATTAGAAAAAGGATATGGCTTAACTTTAGGAAATTCTTTAAGAAGAATTTTACTTTCATCTATAAGAGGTACAGCAGTAACCTCTGTTCAAATTGATGGTGTGTTACATGAATTCACTTCTATTAAAGGTGTAAGAGAAGATGTAACTGATATTGTTTTAAACGTTAAGTCGTTAGCATTAAAAAGTTCTTCTGATACTACAAAAAAACTTATTCTAGATGCTAAAGGGCCTGGGGAAATTAAAGCTTCAGATATTGCTCCAATGGCTGATATTGAAATACTAAACCCAGACTTAGTTATCTGTAACTTAGATGAAAAAACTCATTTCCACATGGAAATGAATGTTGGTACTGGCAAAGGTTACGTACCAGCTGTAATGAATAAACCTGAAGAGCCACCACTTGGTTTAATAGCAATCGATTCATTATACAGTCCAGTTAAAAAAGTTTCTTACGCTATAAGTACAGCAAGAGAAGGTAAGGCGTTAGATTATGATAAATTAACAATGGAAGTTGAGACAGATGGTTCAATTTCAGCTGAAGATGCTGTTGCATACTCTGCAAGAATTTTTCAAGATCAATTAAATATGTTTGTTAATTTTGATGAGCCCGTAGAAGCTCCTGTTAAAGAAGTTTCGACTGAACCTGAGTTTAATAGGAATCTATTAAGAAAAGTAGATGAGCTAGAACTGTCAGTTCGTTCAATGAATTGTCTTAAGAATGACAATATCATTTATATAGGGGACCTTGTTCAAAAATCAGAAGGTGAAATGTTGAGAACTCCTAACTTTGGAAGAAAGTCACTTAATGAAATAAAAGAAGTTTTAACTGGTATGTCTTTATATCTTGGTATGGAAATACCAAATTGGCCACCAGAAAATATAGCTGAAATGTCTAAGAAGTTAGAGGAACAAATCTAATGAGACACGGAATGGCTAATAAGAAGTTAAATAGAACTTCTGAACATAGAAAAGCATTATTAAAGAATATGTTAAATTCTTTAATTAAATATGAGCAGATTACTACGACACTTCCCAAAGCTAAATTTCTAAAGCCACAAGCTGATAAAATAATTACGTTAGGAAAGAAAGAAACTTTGCTAACAACAAAGATGTTAATGACTAAATTACAAGACATCACATCTGCTCGTAAAGTTACAAAAACTCTTTCTAAAAGATATGAAAAAAGAAATGGTGGATATACCAGAATTATTAAAGCTGGGTTTAGATATGGTGATAATGCACCAATGGCTGTCATTGAATTTGTTGATAGAGATGTTGAAGCAAAAAGAGTAGATCGAAAGAAAAAAGAGCCTACCAAAGATAAAATCGAAGAAAAAAAATTAGCTACTGCTTAATTTTCCATATAAAAATATATCATCATGAAAAAGTCATTTAGCGTTGATTCAACGTTTAACGATATGCGTATTGATCGATGGATAAGAAATAACCTAGGCAATATTCCTCAAGGATTAATAGAAAAAAGTTTAAGAAGTGGAAAAATTAAACTTAATAAAAAGAAAACAAAAAGTTCACAAAAAGTAAAAACAGGTGATGCTGTAGATTTGTTTAATTTTGATTATACAGAAACTATAGTTCAAAAGAAAATAAAATTTTTACCATCTGAGGAGGTTATTAAAGAAAATGAAGATTTAATAATCGACAATAACGATGATTTTATTGTACTTAATAAAAGCTCTGGTATTTCAGTTCAGGGTGGAACAAAATCAAAAAAAAACCTAGTAGATATTTTTGCTAGAAGTGACATTTTTCAAGATACAAAACCTTTTTCAGTTCATAGATTGGATAAAGATACATCAGGTGTTTTTATTATGGCGAAGCATAGGGAGGCAGCGCAATTATTAACCTCATTATTTAGATTAAGAAAAGTACATAAAACATATTTAGCTATATGTCATGGTGAGCTGCAGAAAGATTCAGGTGAATGGAATGATGATCTTACTAGATATGATAATGATAAGGAGATAGTAGAAAAAGCTAGAACTCTTTATAAAGTTTTGGATAAAAATTCTATTTGCAGTCTAATTGAAATGAAACCTATAACTGGAAGAAAACATCAACTTAGAAAACAACTATACGCTGTAGGTTGCCCAATTTATGGCGATCAAAAATACAAGTTTAGTAATACTAATAAGGCAATTAATAAGAATTTAATGCTTCACTCTTATCAAATTAAATTTATGATTAAGGATAAAAAATATACATATACAGCATTGTTACCAGATTATTTTAAAAAACTTTTGAAAACCAAAAGACTTAATTTTTTAAATTCTTAGTGAAATTATTAATAATCACATCACTTAAACAGCTATAGTTTTGATTGTTGATTTCCTTAAGGTTAGTAACGCCTCTATCTAAAATACCACAAGGAACTATATTTTTATACTTACCAAGATCATTACTAATATTTATTGCAAAGCCATGATAAGCAACCCACTTACTAACCCTAACTCCAATTGCGGCAACCTTCTTAATATAAGTTTTGTCTTTAATCCATATACCAATATTTTTAGGATCACCAAACGAATCAATATTATACTCAGATAAGCTTTCAATAATTGTTTTCTCAATTAATGTTATAAATTTTCTAATATCTTTATTTCTTTGTTTTAAATCTATAACAAAATAACAGATTAGCTGACCAGGACCATGGTAGGTAATTTTACCACCTCTATTTGTTTTAATTAAATTAATATCTCTATTTAAAATTTCTTCCTCTTTATAGCTTGTACCAGCAGTATAAATTTCCTCATGTTCTAAAAACCAAATTAAATCATCTTTTTTGTTGTTATTTATATCTATCAATCTTTGTTCTAGAAATTTTATAGCCTCTTCATATTTTATTGGTTTTATAGTCTTTTTAATTTCTATATTCATTTAAAAATTGTATTATTCTTATTATACACTATTAGTGCAAAAATTGATTTATATGTAAATTTATGTCCTTAATAAAAAAAATAAAAGATAAAAAAGTTAATTTTGAGTTTAATAAAGAGTATTTAAAAGTTGTTACCAATAAGATTGCTAACAGTGATGCTGAATTTATTACCAATTCATTTAATGAGATGCACCCTGCTGATGCAGCTGATATTATTGAACTTCTTGGTCAAGATGAGAGAGAAAGTTTAATAAAACTTAACAATTTCAATATTGACCCTGAGGTATTTATTGAACTTAACGAGTCCGTACAATCAGAAATAATTGGCTATCTCTCATCAGATTCGATTGTTAAGCTTTTAAAAAACCTTGAGTCAGATGATGCAATAAGTATTTTAGAAAACGTAGATGAAAAAGATAAAAATGTCATTTTAAGTTCATTACCACCTAAAGATCGTTTTGCTTTACTAGAAAGCTTAAGTTATCCAGAAGATACAGCGGCTAGAATAATGCAGCGTGAGTTTACGGCCACACCTAGTAACTGGTCTGTAGGTCAAACAATTGATTACTTACGTGAAAATAAGGATTTACCAGAAGAATTTTTGGAAATTTTTATTGTTGATGAAGAATTTAAACCCATTGGAACTGTCCCATCATCGAAAGTTTTAACAACTTCTAGAGATACAAAAATGCTTTCTATTATGTCTGAATCGCAACTACTTATCCCGGTGGATATGGATAAAGAGGAAGTTGGTAATGTGTTTGAGAATTATAATTTAAATTCTGCTGCTGTAGTTGATAAAACCAATAAGTTAGTTGGTATGATTATGTATGATGATGTTTTAACAGTATTAAAAGAAGAAGCTGAGGAAGATGCTTTAAGATTAGCTGGAGTAGGTGATGAAGAAATAACAGATGGTGTGTTTAAAAAAACTAAACGAAGATTTAACTGGCTGTTATTAAATTTATTTACAGCTTTTCTTGCAACGTGGGTTATTAGTTTATTTGGGGCTACAATTGAACAGATGGTTGTCTTAGCATTTTTAATGCCCATAGTGGCTTCAATGGGTGGAAATGCTGGAATGCAAACTTTAGCTGTTACCGTTAGAACTTTAGCAACAAATGATTTGACTAAAAATAACCTTACACAAAATATTCTTAAAGAATTTAATATAGGTATTTTAAATGGTTTTATTTTTGCGATAATTAGTGCATTGGTAGTTCAAGTTTGGTTTCAAGACTCATTGCTCTCAATAATCATATCCATGTCAATGATCGTAACTATGATTGTTGCTGGGTTATTTGGCATTCTTGTTCCAATAACTTTAAAGAAAATGAACATTGACCCTGCTATTGCATCTAGTGTATTTGTAACAACAATAACTGATGTTATAGGCTTTGTGTCTTTCTTAGGTGTTAGTGCTTATTTCCTTTAAAAATTATCTATAAGCCTAATACTGTTCAAATAATATGCTACAAAAATTTTATAGGGTTTGTTATAGAGATCGGTACTTAAGTTATCTAAATTTCTACATTCTAAGTAATCAATCTTAATATCAAATTTTTTTATAAGTTCTTTTTTTATTCTTATAATTAAATTATTAGATTTATTTTTATTTCTATTAATTGAGTGTTTTAAATTAAATAATCTATTAGTAATCAATCCTGCTATTTTTAGATTAGTTTGATTTAATTGACTATTTCTTGAGGATAAGGCAACATTGTTAGTATTTCTAATCGTTTTAGACATGTAAACTTTAGACTTGTATCTTTTTTCAATAAATTTTTTGACAAGAAAATATTGTTGATAGTCTTTTTCACCCATGAAAATCATTTTAGGAGATATTAACTTTACAAAGCGGTTTAATACGTCCAATACACCCTCAAAGTGACCTTTTCTAAATTTGGCACACAATATTATTTCTGATTTTTTTAATGAAATTTTAGATGTTTCTACTTTTTTATAAATTTGAGACACAGTTGGTATATAGACATAATTAACTTTTAATCTTTTAAGCATTTTAAGGTCTTTGTTTAAGCTCTTTGGGTAAATTTTATAATCTTCTTTATTATTAAATTGAGTTGGATTAACAAAAATGCTGACTATGGTTTTTTTACATTTTTTTTTGGATATTTTTATAAGGGATTCATGACCTTTATGAAGGTTACCCATTGTTGGAACAAATCCCAATTCATTTTCACTGTTAACTGCCTCATTTAAATCGGTTATATGTTTTATTATTTTCATTTGTAATAATAGAATTAATAAGTAAAACATTTGTATGATTAAACAAGCTATAATTCCTTTAGCAGGACTTGGCACGAGACTCTTGCCTCTAACAAGTGTTTTTGCCAAAGAACTTTTACCAATGAATGGTAAACCAGGAATAGAATATATTTTAGATGAATGTATAGATGCTGGAATTAAAGAGGTTATTTTTATCATTTCGCAAAAAAAAATAATGATTAAAAAATATTTTTATAATGATAAATTTTACAAAGATATAATCAAGCGCAAAAAAGATCCACGAATTTTAAATGAATATAAAAAGATATTAAAGTACAAAAAAATGATTAAATTTGTATTTCAAAATAAACCACGTGGTACAGGTGATGCTATTCTTAAAACAAAAAAATTTATTACAGATGAATATTTTTTAATATTACTGCCAGATGATTTAATTATTAAAAAAAATTGCTCAAAAGCCATGATTGCAGTTCATCAAAAATATAAGGCACCTGTTATGGCCAGTATGAAAGTGGCAAAAAGTGATGTCACAAGATGGGGCATTTACAATATTAAAAAAAAAGTTGATAACAAAAATTTTATAATTAAAAGTGTTGTTGAAAAACCCTCTATTAAGAAAGCTCCATCAAACAATGCTGTTATAGGAAGATATATTTTACCTAAGACAATTTTTAATAAATTATCCATACTTAAACCTGGTAACAGTGGAGAAATTCATATCACGGATGCTATACAGTCTTTAATTAATGATAACGGTAAATTTATAGGTCATAACTTCTCAGGAAAATATTTGGATTGTGGAACAATGAAGGGCTATATTAATTCGACTTTGGAGATTGCTAAGACATGAAATTATGCATGATAGGAACTGGTTATGTTGGATTGGTTAGTGGTACCTGTTTCTCTGACCTTGGTAATGATGTTATTTGTGTAGATAATGATAAAAAAAAAGTTGAAGATTTAAAAAACGGGATCATTCCAATTTACGAACCAGGTTTAGATGAATTAGTTGTAAAAAATTATAATAATAAGAGATTAAGATTTTCTACAAATTTGAAAGATTCTATTTCAAAGTCAGACATTATATTTATCTGTGTTGGTACACCTTCTAAAAAAAATGGTAAGGGTGCTGATTTGAGTCAA
>Ga0307986_10002559_pt1 | contig 13010 bp, 8 predicted proteins | sample EllFjometageno82_FD_203170 | JGI IMG/M metagenome (GOLD analysis project Ga0307986, IMG submission 203170) | Marine microbial communities from Ellis Fjord, Antarctic Ocean - #82 | ecosystem: Environmental > Aquatic > Marine > Unclassified | place: Southern Ocean | collected 2014-10-09
CTTTACTATATCCACATCCAGGAAAAAATTTAATCAAAGATACAAAAAAAACAGAACATATAAAGAAGGAAACGAGCAACGCGGTTTTCAATTTTTTTTTATTTTTTTGTATTAGAATAAAAAAAAAAGAAACAGAACAAAAATATATTAATAAAGGCATTCTGTTTTGAGAAACACCTATTGAAATAATAAAAAATAAAATAAAAAATAAAAAAATAAAAAAATAAACCTTTTTATAGGAACTAGAATTAAAACTTAAAATAGCCAAAGCAGATAAGAAAAAAAGAGAAAATCTCTGAATATATCCACCAGCAATTTTTTCGTTACTAAAAAAAATTAACATATTTTTTTCAGAAATATAATTTAATACTTCCGTAAATGAAACCAGAAGTGTCATAGAAGCAGCTGAAATGAAAAAAAACTTAATGTAAAATTTTTTTTCTTTAATCAAATAATTCAACACCAAAAACAATATTAGAAATCTTAAAAATAAAAATGACTTAAGTATATACTCCCAGTTATGACTGAAGAAGAATGATAATATGTCAGCATATTCATAATAACGAGCATCACTTAAATTAGGAAAATTTCTTATTATGGTAATTAGTATTAAATATGAAAAAAAACTATAGATTAAATATTGAATTATTTTTTGATCCAGCTTAAATATTTTAAGTCCGTAGGTCAATAAACCGACAATACAAATTAATACAACGATTACATTGATCACCAGATTGCCGATTGCCATCGACACCGGAATAAGAACTATCAATAAGTTCAGTATATTTATGCGTGTAAAATAATTTTTCTTAGTAAGCATAGATAATAATTATAAGGCCCAGAATAATTCTATAAATTACAAAAGGTAATAAGCTAAATTTTTCAATAAACTGTATAAATAACTTTATAGTTAAATAAGAAAAAATAGAAGCCAAAAAAATTCCTAAAAAATTTAACAAAGACAGCTCTAAGTTTTTATTGATTATTAAATCTTGTAAATTATACACGCTAACAGCAACCAATGTTGGTATTGATATCAAAAATGAAATTTTTGTGGAGTCAATTCTACTAAAATTTAAGAACCTGGCTGCAGTAATAGTTATTCCCGACCTGCTTACACCTGGTATTAAAGACAAGGCTTGAAATAAACCTATGTAGAAAGCATAGCTATATTTAAAATCTTTTATGATTGTTTTGTTAACTTTAAATTTATCACTAAAATATAGCAGAACGCCAAAAAATATTGTAGCCCAACCTATTATCTTATAGTTCCTTAAATAATTTATTAAGTTGAAATGTATCAATAAAAAACCAATAATTATAACGGGGATTGAACTAAGAATTATTTTTGTAAATAAATCTTTGTTATAAGCAAAGTTTATAAGATCTTTTTTAAAATAAAAAAGTATCGCGAGTAAAGAGCCCAAGTGTAGACTCATATCTAGATTTAAGCTTTCATTCCCTAAATTGAAATATTTTGAGAATAGAACTAAGTGCGCTGATGAGCTAACTGGAAGAAACTCAGTTATACCTTGAATTATAGATAAAAAAATTACTTCAAGCATTTAATGAATTATATAAATCTTTTCAACTTTTTTTGATATGCATATTTGATATGCAATAAAAACATTAAGCATATATGATTTTATCTATATTTATGGCAATAGTTATTACCTATTAAAACTTTTAAGTAGTATTTTATCAGGTAGATTAAAATAGTTTATGACAAAAAAAATGCTACAATTTACAAATCTTAGCCAAGCCACACCGGTTAAAAGAAGTGATAAAGAAAGAAAAAAAGATTTTCACGAAATTTACAAAGAATACATCAGCGAAAAAGCTCAAGAACAATCAAGCAGATGTTCACAATGTGGAGTGCCATTCTGTCAGGTACATTGTCCACTTCATAATAATATTCCTGACTGGTTAAAATTAACAGCCGAGGGAAGACTTCAAGAAGCTTATGAACTTTCTCAAAGCACAAACAACATGCCAGAAGTGTGTGGCAGAATATGCCCGCAAGACAGACTTTGCGAGGGTAATTGTGTAATTGAACAATCTGGTCACGGAACTGTAACAATAGGATCTATTGAAAAATATATTACAGACACTGCTTGGGAGAAAAATTGGGTAAAACCATCAAAGGTTAAAAAGGAAATTAATCAATCAATAGGTATTATAGGCGCTGGTCCTGCTGGGCTAGCTTGTGCGGACGAATTAAGAAAAAAAGGATACCAGGTTACAGTTTATGATAGATACGACAGAGCAGGCGGATTACTAATATATGGAATACCAAACTTTAAATTAGAAAAGTTTGTGGTTGAAAGAAGAACAAAACTTTTAAAACAAGGAGGAATTAAATTTGTTCAAAATTTTGAGGTCGGTAAGAACAAAAGTTTAAATGATTTAAAAAAAAACCACGATGCTATTTTAATTGCAACCGGTGTTTACAAACCTAGAGAAATAGAAATTCCAGGAAGTAGTTTGAACAATATTTTTCCTGCTATGGATTTTTTAACAGCATCAAATAGAAAAGGGTTGGGTGACAAAGTTGACCTTTTTGATAACGGTACGCTAAATGCTCACAACAAAGATGTCGTTGTTATTGGTGGGGGAGACACAGCTATGGACTGTGTAAGAACAGCAACACGTCAAAAAGCAAAATCAGTTAAATGCCTTTACAGAAGAGACAGAGAAAACATGCCAGGATCCGCGCGAGAAGTTGCTAATGCAATAGAAGAGGGTGTTCAGTTTATTTGGTTATCAGGTCCAAAAAAATTTATTGGAAATAAGCAGGTTGAGGAAGTTCAAGTTAATAAAATGATACTTGGATTAGCAGATTCAACAGGCAGAAAAAAACCTGAAATTCAAGAGAACTCAGAGTTTAACATCAAAGCTGATATTGTAATTAAATCTTTAGGTTTTGATCCTGAAAACCTTCCAGAATTATTTTCAGCAAAGGAACTAACAGTTTCCAGATGGGGAACTATAAAAATAGACTTAAACACCATGCAAACTAATATCGATGGAATTTTTGCAGCGGGAGACATTGTTAGAGGAGCTTCATTAGTAGTTTGGGCAATTAAAGATGGTAGAGATGCTGCCCTACAAATTCAAAAATATTTGAAAGAAAAAAGCTTTCAAAAAAATAAGGTTAAAGCTGCATAATTATGAGTGATTATTCAAAATATTTAAAAAACAAAAAGTTACTACAGAACAACTTGGCTTACGATCCTAGCACTGAACACGACGCTTGTGGAGTTGGATTGATAGCTACAACAGATGGAAAAAAATCAAGAAAAATAGTTGAATATGGAATTGAAGCATTAAAAGCTGTTTGGCACAGAGGTGCGGTAGATGCCGATGGTAAATCAGGAGATGGTGCTGGCATGCAACTTGAAATCTCACCTGACTTTTTTAGAGAGAAAATATTGTCTACTGGTCATAAACATGACGCAAGCAAAAGAATATGTGTAGGAATGGTTTTTCTACCTAAAACTAATTATTCAGATCAAGAAAAATGTAGAGAAATTATAGAGTCTGTTTTGTTGCAAGAAAATTTTTCTATTTATGGATGGAGGCAAGTTCCAGTTAATTCGAAAGTTTTAGGAAAAACTGCTGATCAAAATAGACCAGAAATTGCACAAGTATTATTTAAAAAGAATAAAGAGTTGGAAACAAATGATCTGGAAAGAGATCTATTTGTTACTCGAAAAAAAATAGAAAAAATAGCAAGGGAACATCAATTAAAAGAATTTTATATTTGCTCATTTAGTTCAAGATCTATTGTTTATAAAGGTATGTTTTTAGCTGAATCACTTGCCGAATTTTATCTAGATTTAAAAGACCCAAAATTTACATCAAGATTTGCAATTTTTCACCAAAGATATTCTACAAATACATTCCCGAGCTGGGATCTTGCACAACCATTTAGAAATTTAGCGCATAACGGAGAAATCAATACAGTTAAAGGAAACATAAACTGGATGAAGATCCACGAACAAGACATGTCAAGTTCATTATTTAAAAATGTTGAAGATATAAAACCAGTTATAACATCAGGAGGTTCCGACTCGGGAGCCCTAGATAACGTTTTTGAATTGTTAACACACTCCGGTAAGTTGGCACCATTAATTAAACTCATGATGATACCAGATGCTTGGTCCAAGAGAAGCAAAACAGTCCCAAAGAACCATCAAGATTTATTTAACTTTTTAAATAGTTCTATAGAACCCTGGGATGGCCCTGCAGCAATTTGTGCTACTGATGCAAAATGGGTTTTAGCAGCAACAGATAGAAATGGGCTACGACCTTTAAGATACGCCATAACTTCAGATAATTTATTTTACGCTGGTTCTGAATCTGGAATGATAAAATTACCAGAAGAAAATATTATTTCAAAAGGTAAATTAGGACCAGGACAAATAATTGCAATAGATTTAAAATTAGGAAAGCTATACCACGACAAGGAAATTAAAGACTACATTGCTGAAGACTACAAAAAATATAATAAACAAATTATAGATCTAGATAAAAAAATTTTTACTGAAAAAGAAAAACCAGAATTTACATCTGAAGAGTTAAAAAAAAGACAATATTTGTCTGGCCTTAGCATAGAAGATTTAGAGCTTATTCTTCACCCAATGGCAGAAGACGGAAAAGAAGCTATAGGTTCAATGGGAGACGATACTCCTGTAGCAGTATTATCTAGTTATTATAGACCTATTTCTCATTATTTTAGACAAAATTTTAGTCAAGTAACTAATCCACCAATAGATTCTTTAAGAGAAAATAAAGTAATGAGTCTCAAGACTAGATTTGGAAATTTAGGCAACATTTTGGATTTTGATAATTTAACGGAAGAAAATATTTATGTTTTAGAAAGCCCAATTTTAACCAACTCTCAATTTAAAAAATTTAAAAATTTATTTAAAAAGAAAGTCAGAATATTAGATTGTACTTTCAATATCAATTTATCACTTAAAGATAGAATAGAAAAAATAAAAGAAGAAGCAGAAATTGCAGTACGAGAGGGAAGTAACAATTTAATACTTTCAGATAAAAAAATTAGCTCAACAAATATGACCATACCTTCCGTCTTAGCGGTCGGAGCAGTCCACTCACATTTAGTAAAATTAGGTTTAAGAGGATATTGTTCAATAAACGTTGAAAGTTCAGATGTCTTAGATACACATTCTTTTGCTGTCTTGATTGGCGTTGGTGCCACTACTATTAATCCTTATTTAGCTATCGATAGTATTTATCAAAGATTTGAAAAAAAATTATTTAGTGATTCTGATTTTGAGACCTGTGTTACAAAATTTAAAAAATCTATAGATGATGGTTTATTAAAAATTATGTCTAAGATGGGAATTTCTGTGATTAGTTCTTATAGAGGAGGATGTAATTTTGAATCCGTAGGCTTAAGTAGAGCTATTGTATCAGATTATTTTCCTGGTATGAGCTCAAGAATATCAGGTATTGGCATAGGAGGGATTGAAAAAAAAATTAAAGAACATCATCAAAATTTTATTTCAAATAATATTATTACTTTACCAATAGGGGGAATCTATAGGTATAGAAAAACCGGTGAACAGCACCAGTTTCAAGGAAACTTAATTCATGTGTTACAACATGCGGTTGGAACAAATTCTTACAATGATTACAAGAAATACTCTAAAGGTATTCAGAATTTACAGCCTATCAGCCTAAGAGATTTATTGGAATTTAAAGAAAAAAAAGATCCTGTAAATATTAATGAAGTAGAACCATTATCTGAAATCTTGAAAAGATTTGGAAGTGGAAGTATGTCTCACGGTGCATTATCAGCAGAAGCTCATGAGACACTAGCTATTGGCATGAACAGAATAAAAGGAGCTTCTTGTAGTGGAGAAGGAGGAGAAGATGCAAAGCGTTTTGTTAAGTTACCAAACGGAGATTCAGCTAATTCGAGAATAAAACAAATAGCTTCAGCACGATTTGGTGTAACAATTAATTATATTAACAACTGTAATGAGATTGAAATTAAAATGGCGCAAGGTGCTAAGCCTGGAGAAGGAGGGCAACTACCTGGATTTAAAGTCACCGATGAAATAGCAAAGTTAAGACACTCTACACCTGGTGTAACTTTAATTTCTCCTCCGCCTCATCATGACATCTATTCAATTGAAGACCTAGCCCAGTTGATTTATGACTTAAAACAAATAAATCCAGGAGCTCGAATAGGAGTAAAATTAGTTGCTTCTACTGGAATAGGAACAATAGCAGCAGGTGTAGCAAAAGCTAAAGCAGATGTGATTTTAATTTCAGGTCATTCAGGAGGCACTGGAGCCAGTCCCCAAACAAGCATAAAGTACGCCGGTATTCCTTGGGAAATGGGTTTAACAGAAGTTAACCAAATTTTAACGCTTAACAATTTAAGACACAAAGTAACCCTAAGAACTGATGGCGGACTTAAAACAGGAAAAGATATAGTCATGGCTGCTATGATGGGTGCTGAGGAATATGGAATGGGTACATCATCTTTAGTGGCAATGGGCTGTGTATTAGTCAGGCAATGTCATTCAAACACTTGTCCAGTTGGAGTTTGCAGCCAAGACAAATCATTGCGAGAAAAGTTTACCGGCACACCAGACAAAGTTGTAAATTTTTTTACATTTGTTGCCACAGAAGTCAGGGAAATTCTAGCATCACTGGGATATAAATCTATTAACGAAATTATTGGAAGAACTGATCTTTTGACACAAGTAAATAAAGGCTCACCAAATCTCGATGATTTAGATCTCAACCCTTTGCTTGTTCAGGCTGATCCAGGAGATAACCCAAGATACTGTAAAGACAAACAGATAAACAAAGTACCAGATACTTTAGATGAAAAAATTTGGTCAGATATAAAAGAAAAAATAAACAAAAAAGATAAGTTTAACTTTGAATACGATATTGAAAACACACATAGATCAGTAGGCGCTAGGCTTTCGCATTATTTATACAAGACTTACGGAGACAATAAATTAAATGAAGATTCAATTACTATTAAACTTAATGGTAGTGCAGGACAGTCATTAGGAGCTTTTTTAATTAAAGGGTTAAGATTAATAGTTGAAGGAGACTCAAATGATTATGTTGGTAAAAGCCTTTCAGGAGGAAAAATAATTGTAAGAACCTCACCTAAAAGTAATTTAGTTTCCAGTGAGAATGTAATTATTGGAAATACAGTTTTATATGGTGCGACAGCAGGAAAACTATACGCTGCAGGACAAGCAGGTGAGCGATTTGCAGTTAGAAATTCTGGGAGTCTTGCGATAGTAGAAGGTTGTGGTGCACACGGATGCGAATACATGACTGGAGGGATTGTAATCATTCTTGGACAGGTAGGAGATAATTTCGGCGCCGGTATGACAGGTGGGATGGCTTTTATCTACGATTCCAAAAATAATTTTGAGAACTATGCAAATCCAGTATCAATTATTTGGCAACAAGTTGAAACTGAATATTGGAAGAGTGTTTTAAAAAAAAATCTAGAAGATTTTTTAAAAGAAACAAATTCGAATAATGCCAAAGCAATTTTAGACAATTACGAAAAAGAAATACTAAATTTTAAACAAGTATGCCCAATCGAGATGCTTGATAAACTAGATAATCCTATTACTTTAAAGTCTACTGTTAAAAAGGTTAGTTAAATGGAAACAATGAATATTGTTTGTTTTGGATTTGGCCAGGTAGCAAAAAATTTTATAAAAAAAATCAATACAGAAAATTTAAAAATTAATTTAACTGTAACCTCTAGGGAAAAATCTAACAAAAAGAGCTTTGATAATTTAGACTACGAAAGCCTTCAATTTTCTGAACATTCTTTTGATAAAAGATTAATTGAGAATTTAAAATATTCAAATCATGTACTAATATCTATAGCACCAGTTAACGGAGAAGACATAGTAATAAAGAACTTCAAAAATATTTTTGATAATAGCAAAATAAAGTGGATTACATATTTATCTGCTACCAGTGTTTATGGTAACCACAACGGAGATTGGGTTAATGAAAACAGTGAAACTAAGCCAACTTCAACAAATGGTATAGATAGATTGAATGCAGAAAAATCATGGTTAAATCAGGCAGAAAAAAAAAATCTGCCTCTACAAATATTTAGATTATCAGGGATTTATTCAAACCAAAAAAATATTTTAGCTAAACTTAAAACTGGAAATGCAAAAATAATTGACAAGAAAAATCAGTTCTTTTCCAGAATACATGTTGAAGATATTGCAAATATTTTATTTAAGTCTTTAAAGAATTTTAAAGCCAAAGAAATCTACAATATATCCGACGATAAACCAACATCATCCGAAGAACTTATTTTATATGGGTCTAAACTTTTAAATATTGAAAAACCAAATGTAGTTAATCTGTCTACCATAGAAAGTGAAATGGTAAAAAATTTTTATAAAGAATCAAAAAAAGTTAACAATAAAAAAATGAAAGAATTTTTTAATTACAAATTAAAATATCCAACTTATGTTGAGGGACTAAACTACATCTATAACAATATTATTTAATTCTTTAATTATTTTTTTTAAGGGACTCTTATCCGATAAACTATGATCTCCTTTTTTAATTATTACTAGTTTTTTTTTGGCACCTACAAATATTGATAGAACTTTTCTAGAAAATGATGCAGGAACTAGTTCATCATTTTTTCCATGAACCATAGTGACACAAATTTTAGTAATTATTTTTTTTGATAAAATTTTATTTTTTCTTCCGTCTTTTATCAACTGATATGTAACAGGATATTCATGTTTTTGCTTAAATTTTGATTGTCCATGTTTAATAATACTTATGCCTTTTTCTTTAATTTCCTTTTTTATTTTTTTGGTGAATTGTTTCCACATTAGCCTCTCTAGAAATTCAGGTGCAGGACCAATGCCTACAAAACCTTTAATTTGTTTTTTAAAATACTTAAATTGATTTAAAGCAATCCACGCTCCCATACTTGAGCCAATTAAAATAAAATTATTTTTTTTAACAATTTTCTCAATTGATTTTTTTGCATCAATTGTCCATTCACTTATATTTCCTTTTGTAAACTTTCCCGACGATTTACCATGACCCGAGTACTCGATAGCTAAAAAACCTAATTTATTTTTAACAGCATATTTTTTAAAAGTTTGAGGTTTTTTTCCATCGATATCAGACATAAAACCTGGAAGAAAAATTATATATAGTTTTTTTTTATAATAATTGTCAATATACCTGAGTTTTTTAGTCTTAGAAATTTTAAGATATTTAAATTTTTTCATTATTTTTTTATGTCAGGGTATAAATAAATTTTTAATATATAATATTAATTATGACAACTAAAATAAAAGTTTTACAAGTAATTCCTAAATTAGGATTTGGTGGCGCAGAAACAGGCTGTTATGACCTTGCTCATTTTTTAGCCGAACAAGAATGCAAATCATTTTTGATTACCAGTGGGGGTGAGCTTTTAAAATTTGTGAGAAGAGATAAAATAAAAGTTATCCGCCTTCCAGTTCATTCAAAAAATCCAATAATTATGCTTATCAATTCTATAATTATTTTTTTTGTAATATTATTTTATGATATTGATATAGTACATGCTCGTAGCCGTGCGCCTGCGTGGTCTTGTTTATGGGCTTGTTTTTTTTCAAGAAAAAAATTTGTTACTACTTTTCATGGAACCTATAATTTTTCTAGTAGGCTAAAACTTTTTTATAATAGTGTAATGGTTAGGTCAAAATTGATAATTGCAGGCTCAAACTTTATTTTTAATCATATAAGTGAAAATTATCAAAAGTATTTGGACCCTTCCAAAAAAAAATTAATGGTAATTTTTAGAGGTATAAATTTAGAATATTTTAATTCACAGAACATATCTGAAAAAAAAATTAATACTCTAATTAAAGATTGGAAAATAGATAAAAATAATTTTATTATTCTACTTCCAGGAAGATTAACAAAATGGAAAGGTCAAGAAATGTTTCTTGAAGCTTTAAATTTACTTTTACAAAATTATGGTAAAAATAATTTTCACGCGATTATTTTAGGCTCTAACCAAGGTAGAAACATTTATTCAAAAAAACTTTTTCTTTTAGTCGAAAGATATAGACTGGGTAAAAAAGTAACTTTTATTAAAAACTGTAAAGAAATGCCTATTGCTTATAAATTAGCTGATGTAGCCATCTCTAGTTCTATAGAACCAGAGGCATTTGGAAGAGTTGCCGTAGAAGCACAAGCAATGGATTTACCAATTATAGCTAGCGATCTTGGAGGTTCTAAAGAAACAGTTTTAGACGGTAAATCTGGTCTATTGTATGGGTCCAATGAGCCAAAAGAGCTTGCTAGTATTCTTAATAAATTTATGGAAATGAATAAGGAATCTTTAAGTTTAATGGGAAAACAAGGAAGAAAAAACGTAGAAAAAAAATTTAATGTCGATCAAATGTGTCAAACTACCTTTACAGAGTATAAGAAACTACTTAAATAAAACAAACAATGTTTAATATTCAACTTTTAGATGGAAAAAAAATTCCTTTTGAAAAATCTATAGACGGATTTGAACTTGTTAAAAAAATTAGTAAATCATTAGAAAAAGATGCTCTTATTATGTCGGTTGACGGAGAGTTAAAAGATTTAAGTTACGAAATTAAAAAAAACTCCAAAATAAAAATTATTACATATAAGGATAAAGAAGGTTTAGAAGTCCTAAGACATGACACAGCCCACATATTAGCAATGGCAGTTCAAGAGCTATATTCAGGAACACAGGTTACAATAGGCCCAATAATTGAAAACGGTTTTTATTATGATTTTGCAAGAAAAGAACCATTTACGGATGCTGATTTAATTAAAATTGAAAAAAAAATGGGAGAGATAGTAGATAGAAACGAGAAGACCTCAAGACATGTATGGAAAAGAGATGATGCAATAAAACATTTCAAAAAAATCGGTGAAAAATATAAAGCCGAAATTATCGAAAGCATACCCTCTGGTGAAGAAGTTTCAGTTTATAGCCACGGAAACTGGAGTGATTTATGTCGTGGTCCCCATTTGTCTTCAACGGGGAAAATTGGAAAAGCTTTTAAGCTTACTAAAGTTTCAGGAGCATACTGGAGAGGTGATTCTAACAATGAAATGTTGCAAAGAATATATGGAACCTGCTGGACATCTAAAAAAGAATTAGAGGAATACTTGCACAGACTAGAAGAAGCTGAGAAAAGAGACCATCGTAAACTTGGAAAAGAAATGGACTTATTTCATTTTAGAGAAGAAAGTCCAGGAGCTGTATTTTGGCATGAAAAAGGGTGGACTCTTTTTCAAAGACTCGTTGAGTACATGAGAATGAAACAAAGACTAGCAGGGTATAAAGAAATTAATACACCCGAAGTATTAGATAGAAGTTTATGGGAAAAATCTGGCCATTGGGAAAAATTTGGTGAACATATGTATACTTCAGAAACACCAGATGAAAAAATATTTGCAATTAAACCAATGAATTGTCCTGGCTGTGTCCAGGTATTTAATCAAGGCTTAAAAAGCTATAGAGATCTACCTTTAAAATTATCTGAATTTGGAAAAGTTCATAGATACGAACCTTCAGGGGCATTGCATGGATTATTAAGGGTCAGAGCTTTTACACAAGATGATGCACACATTTTTTGTACCGAAGATCAAATAACCCAAGAATCCCTAACAGTAACTAATTTAATTTTAAAAATTTATAAAGACTTGGGTTTTGAAGACGTAATATTAAAGTATTCAGATCGACCAGAGAAAAGAGTTGGAGATGATAGTGTTTGGGATAAATCTGAAGCAGCCCTTCTTTCAGCCATTAAACAATCAAAACTTGAGTACACTATAAATAAAGGTGAAGGTGCTTTTTACGGACCTAAAATTGAATTTGTATTAAGAGATGCAATCGGTAGAGATTGGCAATGTGGAACGCTACAAGTAGACTTAAATCTTCCTGGAAGACTAGGAGCATCATACATTGATAAAGATGGAACAAGAAAAGTTCCAGTAATGCTACATAGAGCTTTATTTGGATCTCTAGAAAGATTTATAGGAATTATAATTGAAAATTATGCAGGTAAACTACCCTTTTGGCTGGCACCAACACAAGCAGTTGTGCTCCCCATCGCAGAAGAAAATAATGATTATGTAAAAAAGTTATTTGAAGATTTGTTTAAAGAAGGTATAAAATGCGAAGTGGATTTAAGAAATCAAAAAATAAATTATAAAATAAGAGAACATTCTTTGGCAAAAACCCCAATGATTTTGGTTTGCGGAAAAAAAGAAGTTGCTGAAAAAACAGTAACAGTACGTAGACTTGGATCTGAGAAGCAGGAGACTTTTAAGAGAGAAGATTTAATAAAAAGTATTCTTGCTGCTAATAAGCTTCCCTTAAATTAAGTGTCTCATTTTAAACCTAATTATTTTCAGAGAAGAAGCAAGCCGCAAGGACCAAAGGCTAATGAAAGAATAAGAGCCATAGACGTGCAGGTTATTGGCAGTGATGGAAATAATTTAGGAACCTTACCTTTAAACAAAGCAATAGAGGTTGCAAAAAATGAAGGTTTAGATTTAATCGAAATATCACCAAACGCAAATCCTCCAGTATGTAAAATTATGGATATGGGTAAATATAAATATGATTTACAAAAAAAAACAAATATTGCCAAAAAGAAACAAAAGGTAGTTGCGTTAAAAGAAATTAAAATGCGGCCTGGAACAGATGTTCATGATTATAATTTTAAAGTTAAAAATGCTAAAAAATTTTTAACTAATAAAGATAAAGTTAAATTTACAGTAAAATTCAAGGGTCGAGAAATGCAGCACATAAATTTAGGTAAAGATTTAATGAATAGAATTATCGAAGACACCAAAGGTATTGGGAAAATTGAGACTCACCCAAAATTTGAGGGTAGACAAATGATAATGATAATTCAGCCCATTTAGTAAAGATAATATCGTCTTGTAAAAAATATTTA
>Ga0307986_10002560_pt1 | contig 13003 bp, 16 predicted proteins | sample EllFjometageno82_FD_203170 | JGI IMG/M metagenome (GOLD analysis project Ga0307986, IMG submission 203170) | Marine microbial communities from Ellis Fjord, Antarctic Ocean - #82 | ecosystem: Environmental > Aquatic > Marine > Unclassified | place: Southern Ocean | collected 2014-10-09
ATCTGCATTGTACATATTTTTTTTGGTAATCTTGGCAGCAGGAATACGGAACGCTAATTCTGTTTTTGGCTTATCCATACCATCTTGAATAGGTTTGAAAAAGAATGGTAACCTATTAGCTATAGGAACAACTTTGTCCGTAAACATTGTTTTAGCATCACTACCTGTTTTAGATAAAATACCTACACGAGAATTTTTTGCAAGCGTACCTGTGTTTACACATTCAGATGAGGACATAAAAGAAAATCCTGAACGTCTTATCTTTAAGTATATCATACCGAAAGACCTAGCATCTGCTTTGCAGGCTTCCCAAAAGATAAATAAAATTCTATTAGCTTCTCTAAAATCAGGATACCCTATATCAATAGATGTCCATTGTAGATACATATAATGAGCACCTGTCATATAAGAAGGTACACCATTGTTCATATACCATAAACCATTCTCTCTTCTGTTAAACTCCTCCTCAACATAGTCTACCCATCTGTCTTTAAACTCAGAAGGCATAGTGTTCCATTGAAATATAGTTTGAATTTTTTTTAACTCAAGAGGAAGTTCTGTTCTTTCCCAATATTGTTCTTCTTTTTTTTTGTGTCTTTGAAGACAAACTTTTGGAGTAAAGGGGAGACCAATCCTTAAACCTTGGATTTCTATTATCTCTCCTACGGTTCCATCTTTAGAGACAACTATAAAATCATACTTATGGTTATAGCCGTACTCCCAACTCTTTGCTTTGTTTTTATTAGCAAAAACTGTTTTAGGCAAGTAGTCCGGGACAACTCTATATATGATGCTATCTTGAGTTTCTTTCTGCAAATCCTTGTTTTGTATCTGTTTTACTAGGTCCGTTTTCTAAGCTATCAATTATATTTCTTTCAGACTCTATCCTACTTAATATTTCAAATGCATCAAAGATTGCTAACTTTTTAGTAGCTGCAGCATTCTTTAATCTATCAGCAGAAATATCGTCTTCAGGGTCGTGCTTAATAATCTCTTCCTTCGCCACCTTTATCAGTTGTTCTACTGCTCGATGACCCGCTTCGATTATTTTTAATTTTATTTCTTTTGAATTCATTTTTAATACGTTTGGTCTTCTTCAATGGGTAATCATTAAGTTCTTGCTCTTCTTCCCAAAACTTAAATTTAGGTTTCATAGCACCATACTTATATGATGGTCATACATCCTATAGAGTTTTTCGCCATCAACATTAAACTCATATTCTGTCTCCGGTAGAAAGGTAACTAAATCACCTGCCTTAACACCTTGATTTTTCAAGTACTCATTTGGGTACTTCATTTTACCAATAAGAGGTTCCTCGCTAAAAGGTTTATAGATGTAAGATTCAATAGTAGGGATAGGCTCAATAAAACAAAACCTGTCATATGACTGCCACTCTAAGCCATTATAGTACATAAAAAACTGTTCTACATCTACAAAGAAAAGGTCATCTTTGAAGTAACTCCTGCCACTTCGTTGATGACCCTTAATATCATTATAGAATTTAAAGACATTATGATGAACTAATAAAACATCGCCTGTTTTTATTGCTCCTGTATACCCGATAGGGGTTTCAACTACTTCAGCATATCTATTAGAGGCTTTAAAATCTTCCTCAGATGTGCTTGTAATAAAATCTACACTACCGATTTTTTTTATATTATTATAACGCCTTCCGTCTAATGGTGTTACTATAAAGTTAAATGGAGATTTCATATGTTTATTTTATGACCCGCAGCCTATGCAATCAATGTATGTGTCTTCCGGCTTAACGCCATTACGCTTCATTTCAAGGTTATGAATTTTGTCTGCTAAGTTCATTTCCTCTTCAAAATCACTAACAAGAGTTTTTTGTTTTTTTAAAAGAGTAATTTCTTCGGTAATGTTTAAATAATCCTGTTCGGTCATAGCACTAAAAGTTTATGTTGTATTCAATAGAGATAGGCATAGTATGATTAAACTCTTTCCATAGAACAATTTCATCTGAATTATTTCTTTCAATCCAAATTTTTATTGACTCTAACTGAGCATCAAAACGAATTAGGTGAATAGTGTGACTATTACCTAAAACATTTTGACCTACTATGTAATGCATAGCCCCGCTTTTGTAATCGGGACCAACGCTAATTTTTCTTATATCCATTTAATGTGGTGTCTAATAGACAACGCACACAATACTTGAACTTCCTGCGACACCTGCATTACGATAAATGTTTCCTGCAACCAAACCCCCGCTTAAAGCTAAAGTGTTTGTAGCGTAAACCGGAAGGGTTACAACGGCTGAACTTAACAATCCAAGAACTTGAGATATCTCAAAATTCTTGGTTGCGTTTTCAGTCTCTATATCCGTTCCAATTAACTTATCGTTTAGAGTGGGAGCAGTAACAATACCATATGTGCTAATCTGTCCCATTCTTATTTCTCGACTTTCATTTCAACTTCCTCTTTTTCTTCAGGAAGGCTTACCTCTCCTGTTTCAACATTGATTACTGCATCTTTTCCGTAGGTCTCCATAAGAGATACTTCTACCTTAGAGTAAGATTCTTTTACTTCTTCAATCTTTTTCAAAAGTGCTTGCTGATTCATATAAGTATCACCAAGTTGCATTTTTAAAGTGTTGAATTCAGAAACTAATGTGTTAATTTCTGTTCTTTCCGTTTCAGTTAATTGTCCCATTTTATTTTATTTAATTATTATTTCTTCAAAGATAATAAATTTTAATTAATTTATGTAATCCTCTTTATACTTATTGTACTTGGTACGGAGTTAGCATCATAGATGTTTACATTTCTATTGCTACCATCAAGCCAAACTATTTTTAATGCAAACGTAGTCTGTTGTTGTGTAACATTAAAGTAGCAAGTATTTGAAAAACTTGTAAATCCACCTTGATTACTTCCCGGAAGTCTTAAATAGTTAGCCATTAAACTCCCCGGTATGTTTGCTTCAGGTCCCCCCGGAGGAGATTCTGTTATATATAGAGCAGGGACTTGTCTAGTACCTACACCACTTGAAACATTCGCAGCCGCCTGATAGGTAATCTCATACATACCTACATCGTTTATAAGAAGAGCACCGGCTAACCCACCATTAGGACCGGAATTTGTAGTACCGGTAAAAAATTGCTGACTATTACATTGTAAAACTTGAGCGTTTTGATTATAGAAACCGGGGTCAATTGCCCAAATATCCGGAGTGTATATAGTACCTCCGGGAGCAGACGTTAAGTAACCCGCATCATTAGTCCATTGAGAAACATTACCACTCTTATTTGTAAATGTCTGACTATTACTTGCAGTTGTTGTACCCGTGTTAGTGGTGTAACCTGCACCGTTAGTAATAGCACTGTTATTTAAAGATATATCTGCAGTTCCGTTGAAGAATACTCCTGCAATTCTTCTTGCAGTCTGAAGTGCGGTGGCACTACCTGCATTACCTGTTATTGTTGTCTGAACAATATTAGGTGATGTGTTACTGAAGACCGTACCTGTTAATGCTAACCCTGACCCTGCAGTATATGTTGTGTTAACATACGAGGTAATATATCCTGCATCATTAATCCATTGGTTATTACTACCACTCTTATTCGTAAATGTTTGTGAATTAGACGCAGTTGTTGTACCCGTGTTAGTGGTGTAACCCGCAGGGTTAGTTGCATTATAAGGAGTAAACCCTAACCCACCTGTAACATTTGCACTTGTAAGTGAAAGTGTTCCTCCTAAAGTAAGGCTTCCTGAAGTGGTAACTGTACCGCTTAGTGTTATTCCGCTAACCGAACCTGTAGTCCCTACAGAAGTAACTGTACCTGTACTACTTGAAGTACCTGCTCCAATAAGACTTCTTACCTCGGCTGCAGTTATACCTGAATTTAAACTAGGTACTGTACCATTCGATAATATTGCAGGAGTACCTGAATCTGTAACCTTAGCATTGTTTGTAGTAATGTTAGAGGCTTGCGTTGAAGTAATGCCAACCTTAGCAGTATTCGCAGTAATAGCACTTGCTTGTGCTGAGGTAATTGTTGTTGTGTTACCTGCCTTTGCAGTTGATGAAGTTGTGCCTATTGTAAGACTTGAAGTACCCGCCCCAATTAAAGACCTTACCTCTGCTGCTGAGATACCTGTGTTTAAACTAGGTGTTGTGCCATTGGATAATATTGCAGGGACACCTTGTAAAGATGCTGCAGTTATATAAGCAGAGTCATTAGTCCATTGAGAAATGTTACCTGATTTATTTGTAAAGGTCTGTGTGCCTGCTAAGGTTGCAACAGTTGCATCTATAGCTATATTATTTGCGTTAGCCGTAATACCGGTGCTTCCTATAACATTAAGAGTTACACTCCCTGAAGTACCGCCACCTGTCATACCTGTCCCCGCAACTACTGCAGTGATATCCCCTTGAGGTATACCGGGGAAATTTTGTAAGTCACCCGCACCATCAATGTATTCTCCTGAATTACCTTGATAAGCGAATGCTAAGGTCCCGGCAGTAGTAATAGCCCCACCTGAAACTGCTAAAGCACTACCTCCAATAGAAGCGTTTACGGATGTAACCGTTCCTGTATTAGTAGTCTTGTTATTAAATGTAGTCCAATTAGCAGCAGATAAAGCACCTGCTTGCGATGCACTTGCAGTTTGAATACCTAGTGCAACAGTACCGCTTGTACCACCGCCTGTTAATGGAGAGGTAGCGGTAACTCCGGTGATATCACCGGGATTGATATTGGCAGTAATAGTAACTGTATCTGTTGTAGCGTTTGTGGTAAGTGTAATGTTGTTACCTGCCGCAAGAGTAAGTGTGTCGCTATTACTATCCGCAACTACAGAGGACTGACCACTGACTGCTACGGTTTTAAATATGTTTTGTGAAGAGCCTTTATCCGAATTTGTTAATGTAACAGTTCCTGACGTTCCTCCACCACTCATACCTGAACCTGCAGTTACACCTGTAATGTCTCCTACATTATTGGTATACCCACTATCATTGGTCCACATTGAAATGTTACCGCTCTTATTTGTAAAGGTCTGTACGCCTACTAAAGTAGCAACAGTAGAATCAATAGCTATATTGTTTGCATTAGCCGTGATGCCTGTGCTCCCAATTACGTTAAGTGTAACTGTTCCACTTGTACCTCCGCCTGTCATACCTGAGCCTGCAGTTACTCCCGTAATGTCTCCTGTTGGTATAGATGGAAAGGCTTGCAAGTCTCCTGCTCCGTCAATATACTCACCTACACCTCCTCCAAACGTAAACGCTAAAGTGCCGCTTGTTGTAATAGCACCTCCACTTACATTTATAGCAGAACCGGCAATAGAAGCATTTACGCTTGTAACCGTTCCTGTTGTCGATGATGTACCTGCCCCAATCAAACTTCTAACCTCTGCTGCAGTAATGCCTGTGTTTAAAGATGGTATAACGCCATTAGATAATATTGCAGGAACCCCTTGTAGGGATGCTGCAGTTATATAGCCCGCTCCGTTAGTTAATTGATTGTTGTTGGTAATGCTATTGTTTAGCGTTACAGAACCGCTTGTCCCACCACCGGTTAGTCCTACACCTGCAACTACTGCAGTAATGTCTCCTTGAGGTATTGAAGGAAACCCTTGCAGGTCCCCTGAACCATCTATATACTCTCCGGCTCCACCGGTAAAGCCAAACGCTAAAGTACCACTAGAAGTGATAGGAGACCCTCCTATGCTCATTGCAGTACCTTGAACTGTGGCAGCTACAGAAGTAACTGTACCTGTGTTTGTAGTCTTGTTGTTAAACGTAGTCCAATTCGCTGCCGACAAAGCACCTGCTTGTGATGCACTTGCGGTTTGAATACCTACCGTTATATTCCCACTTGTTCCCCCACCTGTTAGTGGAGTAGTTGCAGTAACGCCTGTAATATCACCGGGGTTTATCGTTGCATTAATAGTAAGTACATCACCAACGACTGAAGTAGTAACATTTGAACCACCTGATATTGTTAACGTATCGTTGTTATTGTCTGCAACTGCAGTACCTGAATCAGATGCTACATTCTTAAATATGTTTTGTGAAGAGCCTCTGTCACTATTAGTTATAGTAACCGTACCCGAAGTACCCCCTCCGCTAATACCTGTACCCGCAGTAACGCCTGTGATGTCTCCTACGTTAGAAGTCCACCCTGCATTATTATTAAATATGCTAAGTGGTATAGAAGAAATAAGTTGTTTATTGCTTGTCGTACCGTTTACTGCAACCAAACTATCCGTAGCAACCAATGTTCCACCTGCTCCTAATTCATTTAAGTCTAAGGTTAATGCTATTGTTTTATTAGCTGATTGATTAAGAGTAAATGATGTTGCTCCGTCTAAACCTGTTCCTGTAGTTACAGATACTGTAGCATTGCTTACTGTAGGTAATGATGCTGAAGTTATATATCCTGAATTATTGGTCCATTGACTAATATTACCACCCTTGTTCGTAAAAGTCTGTGAGTTTGAAGCAGTTGTCGTTCCTGTGTTTGTGGTATAACCTGCTCCGTTTGTAAGTTGGTTGTTATTGGTAATATCGTTTACAATATCTACGATATATCCATTTGATGTTGTGGTAATACCTGCACCACCTTGTATTGTAACTGATTGACCGTCTGTTACTGCTGCATTTGTACCACTATCACCTCTTATATTCCAAGATGACATTGAGCCACCTGAAGAAGTTACATACCCTGCATCATTAGTCCATTGTAAGTTAGACCCTGATTTGTTTGTAAATGTCTGAGTATTAGAAGCAGTTGTTGTACCTGTGTTTGTGGTATAACCCGCTCCGTTAGTTAGCTGATTGTTATTAGTTGGGAAACCTGTTGCGGTTAAATCACTTAACCCATTTCTTGTTAATGTAAGCGTTCCTGAAGCATAAGATGCTCCTGTTACATAGAAATTATCGTTGTCGTCAGAACCTGTAATAGTTAGTATATCACCAACCACTGCAGTTGTTACACTGCCTGCTCCAACAATAGATAATGTATCATTATTATTATCAGCGACTGCAGTACCTGAATCAGACGCTACATTCTTAAATATAAATTGAGATGAACCTCTATCGGAATTCGTTATTGTTACGCTTCCTGATGTTCCACCACCACTAATCCCTGTACCCGCAACTACTGCGGTTATATCACCTTGAGGAATAGCGGGAAAAGTTGTTAAATTTCCTGCTCCATTTATGTATTGAGCAGAAGTACCTGCCATTGTAATAGCAAGAGTTCCTGAAGTAGTAATTGCACTACCTGCGGTAAATGCATTACCTGCGTGAGATATCCCAACGCTTGTTACTGTACCTGTATTGGTAGTATACCCTGCAGGGTTAGTTGCATTGTATGGGGTAAACCCTAAACCACTTGTAACATTTGCACTTGTTAAAACAAGAGCACCTGCCAATGTAAGGTTTCCTGAAACCGTAACAGTTCCACTTAGTGTTAAACCACTAACTGTACCCGTACCGCCTATTGAAGTTACTGTACCCACAGTAGAAGATGTTCCTGCTCCAATATCACTACGTAGTTGTGCTCCGGTGCGATATTTGACAACACCTGAATCTGAAACTAAGAACCGATTAGTATTCGTACTAGCATTTGCTATAGAAGTTATACTTATGGTTCCGTCTATTGCGGTTGAGTCTAATATAGTGATTGACATTAATCGATTTTTAAATTAAGTTTTGATTCATTAAATAAGAGGTGTGTCCTTAAAGACACACCTCTATTTAGTATTTATTTATTATCCCATATTATAAACCATTACTCTGATGGCATTTGCAGCCGGTGCAGTAGTAAAGTTTAATTCAATATCGGTTGGAGATACTCTTGTTACTCCTGCATTGACAGTTTGACCTGATGCATTGTCAAATAATTGAATCATAACGTCAAGAGAACCTAATCCGTGTGCTATAGGAATTACTGTTAACGCTCCATTACCAACAGATGTAACAAATTTTTGAGAGGCAATTATACCACCTACTGTACTTGTAAAGTTAGTTACTTGACTTGCAGTAATTGCAATTGCAGTTGCTGATTTAGAAGAAACTCTACCTTGAGCGTCAGTTGTGATAGCTAAAGATTGAGATGCTGAACCTACACTACCTGCTGAACCTACACTAGCCATACTAACCGCACCGTTTGCGACAGTAAGTCCACCTGCAGTTGGGAAGTTTGCAATACCTTGAATAGTTGCAGTTGCTTGGTCAATATTATTTTGAATATCTGTCCAATCTGCCTCGGTAGTTGGAGTATTAACCTCAGCAATAATTAAATCACCAATTTCTAAAGTGGTTGGGAAAAATCCTGAACCATCTCCTGCTACTGTTACTGCATATGTCCAACCTTGCAATACCCCTGCTGATGGAGGTACAACACTTGCATCATATCCACCTTGGAAGATAAGAGCACCTGAACCTGCGAAAGTTGTATCTACATAGTTCTTAGTAGCTGCATCTTGTGCGGCAGTTGGATTACTAACTCCTGTTAGTTTATTTGCCCCAATAGCTAAATCAGCAGTTGGTGCAGCAAACATAGAAAGTCCTAAGTCTCCAATAAGTCTTTTACCTTGAACGGCACTAACATCAGCAAGTATAATGAAAGAATCTGCTCCGGGGTCAATTACTTGAGCACTTACAGGAAGTTCAACAAGGTCAATAGTAAATGTTGCAGTGTCTGTAGCAGACATTACAGTATCAATACCTACACCCCCTGTTAATGTAAGAGTGTTACCGTTAGTGATTGCAACTGCAGTTCCTGTGTCACCCGCAACATTGAAAGATGTCATAGTACCTGCACCACCTGCACTTGCAGCCGTGATACGACCTTGAGCATCTACAGTAATGTTAGCACTTGTGTAAGCACCCGCAGTTACCGCAGTGTTATCTAGTGTAAATGTAACTGCACCTGAAGTGTGTGTAGGTGTAATACCTGTCCCACTCAAGAAATCTACAGTAAGTCCGTCAGTAACATCAAATGTTGTTCCACTGCTATCAGTGTCTAACAACCATCCGTTGTAAGCTGCAGGAACTGAAGCCCAAGTACCATCTTGTCTCAAGAATTGACCTGCACTACCTCCATTGAGGTTTAATGTAATTGTTCCTGATGAAGTAATAGGACTTGCGGCTACTACAAAAGCAGCAATGTTTGTGCTTAGACCTACACTTGTTACTGTACCTGAATTATTGCTAAATGGAAGAGCAGAAATAGGAGCCTTCTTAACAGTGTTATCTGACTCGTCACTAAAGATGATTGAATCAGTAGCTACCGGAGTAGCAGTACCTGCAGTAAGAATAATATTGTTTGTACCTATATAATCAACTTCTACTGTAGCGGTGCTTCCTACAGTGCTTGCAGTAATACCGTTTGTACCTGTAATGGTTTGAATACCTGCTCCTGAAACACCTAGTGTAACAAACGCTGAACCATTATAAAAACGTAATTCATTAGAAGCATTGTTGTAATAAAGTTGTCCCGCACCTAATGCCGTAGGATTAGCCGAGAGGTTTTGGATGATGACATTTTCGAGTGACCCTCCAACGAGGTCAATACTGTCTAAAAATTTAATAGCCATAATTGTTTTTTTTATTTGTTTTTATTTTTTTTTTAGTTTAAAAATGCTTTTCCTTGAGTGGCGATAAGTGCACCGCTTGCACGAAAAGTAATAGTTAGTGTATTAAGACTTGTATATTCTACTGCTGCTATTATAATTTCATTTGCAGTATTAACTACAGATACAGAAGGATATTTATTTAAGTTATGAGTAATATTCCAAACCGAAACCGGAGGACTAGACGGTGCAGTAAACACAAAGTTTTTGTCCCCTGCTCCTGAAGAGTTATATATAAGCGATATTAAATAATCTTGCTCATCGACTAAGTCACCCGTAGAAGAAACAAGAGTTAATCCTATATCATAGAAGTTAGGTTCTAATGAATCCTGTGTAGAAGAGACCCAATCAAAAATTGCCCAACTAGAAGGATTGTTTGCATTAGTAATTAAAATTTGTTGCCCAACAAGAGGAGAGTCATAAAAAGTCTCTACTGATTTACTAGGTTTAGCATATCTACTAAGTTTCCAAGTTGTAATACCGGAAAATGGTACATTGGTTCCTTGAGTTGTATCAAAGGATATAGTTCCATTTTTTCTTACTTCGCTACCTGTAACATCTTGATAGGTATATCGCAGTGCTTGCGACTCAATTATACCTGATGTGTTTAGATATGCAGCTACGGCATCGGCTGAAAAGTTTTTAGTCAACTTTTTAGCTGAACTATCTGTACCAATCCACTTATCTGTACCTACTACACTATTATCTAAAGGATATGTACTTATTCTTGCCATTTAAATTTGTGTATTTCTATATTATCTACAAAGATAATATATTTTAATTTACATTTTTTCTTACGGCACTTCCAAAAAAGTAACCGAATATAGAAAGCACCACGCCTTCACAGATACCTATCAAGTGTATCCATATTTCTTTATTTTCAGAGGGTATCTCTAAAAATACTATTGCATATATAATAAATACAAAAGCACCTAAACCTATAATGCCGGTAAGATTAAACATAAAGTCAAATCTTCCGGTTTCAGATATTCCTACCTCTCTTTTTCTTGCTGAATCCCTGTCTGCGACCTCTAATTCATACAGTTCTTTCATTTGACTGTACGCCTCGGTCTTTTCTTCAGGGGTCATAACGGGGTCAGTAGCAATAAGTCTACCTATTACTCCTAGTACTCCCGCATCAGGAAGTAAATCTCCCGCTACTTCTAAAATTTTAGGTGATTTATCCTTTAACCAAGCCCCAAACTTGGTGTCTTTAAACTTCTTCTTGGGTGCATTTGCAGTATCCATTGCTTATCCATTTATATTCTGTAGTAGCGTCAAAACTTGGACAAGCCTTATTAGAAAAATCACGGTGTCCGTGTATTTTTACATCTTTAAATTTTTCTTTTAACGATGTTAAGAGATTAACTAAACTGTTTTCTTGCTCTTCTGTGCGTGTGTCCTTTGGAGTCTTACCATCTTCTTCTACACCACCCGCATAACATACTCCTATGCTATTTTCGTTTTCTCCAAGGGTGTGTGCTCCTGAAACTTCTATGTCTCTACCGGTGTGAACAGTTCCATCAAGAGCAACATAAAAATGATACCCTATATCTTGCCATCCCTTATTCAAATGCCATTGACGAACCGTATCCACACTTACATCTTGCCCCTCACGAGTGGCTGAACAGTGAATAACTACTTTGTCAATCTTTCTCATCGTCACGTTTCTTTCTCAATTTAGCCCATTTGTCTATGGTATAACCAATAGATAAAGCAAGTAAAACAATTTTTAGAATCATATCTACTGAAGACAGAGATATAGCAAACGATGTTGCATTAAGGAAATATAACTTCAAATCTGATATCACTGATGTTTTCATTTAAAATGTTTTTATTGCCAAAGAGCAATTAAATCTAAAGATGCCGTTGTTCCTGTAGAAAATACTTTTTTTACAAGGCAAGGAAGAAGACTTCCTTTCTGAACACTTAATGTAATAATGTCATCACCTATGGTAACAACCTTTACATTTACTGCAGCAGTAGCATTTAATCCACCAACGTATAGAGCACATCCCTCATTGCCACTAACTAAGTTAGAGGTGTAGATAACATATGTTTGAGGCTCATTAGTAAAGATGTCAGAACTTAATCCGAGAACGGTATCACTCGTAATTGAGGTAACCGTAGCAGATGCTAATAGACCTGCAGTTGTATTGTAAACAATGTCTCCAACTGCAACTCCCAAAGTATTAAAGTTTGCCGTGGTATCTGTTAAGGTGTCAGTTGCCGCAGCATCATTGTTCCCTGAAGCTACTACCGCAGGAAATGGAATTTCTGTATTGTCGGAAGGGTATACTGCAATTGCTCGTTTACCCGCTATGAATGGTGTTATTTGCATAATTATTATTTATAAGGCAGAACACGATTTAATGTGTCCTTTCGTTTATTGCAGCCGCAGTCTTTTTTTGTTACTGCTGCTATTGTATCTACTACTTTTTTAATTCCTGTTGCGGTAGTAATCTTTTCGATTGTATCGCCTAGTCCTTTAGATTTCATTTATGCTTCTTTCTTACAAGTGCAGCTTTCACACTGACACCATTCACAATTTATATTGGCAAACATAATAGAAAATAACATCTTATTCCAAAGACTTTTTACTTTAGTGCTAAACGCAACAATAGCATTTCCAATTTTAATTAACCACTTTCCCATTACTTTACTTTTTTTAATTTTGGGTTTTTTCTTTTTGCTGCACGACTAGCCTTTCGAGAAGCACTAGCTAAAATTGCAGATGCGGCACGTTTTGAAACTCCACTCCTCTTTGCAATTTTAGCCGCTACTTTTTTAAAACTCATCTTGTTATTTTAAATGGTCGTGTTTCTTCCAAGAAGAAGAATGTCTATAAGACATACTTGCGTCAGCACCATAAGAGTGACCGTACATCTTCTTTGACATAGCCTTTGATTCATCTCTACGAGACTTCATAGACTGTGACTTCTTCCCGTTTCTTGCTCCCATTGACTCATCGAGTCTTGAATTATATTTTTGCTTATCCATATATATAAATTTTAGAATGTTGCTAAAGCTGCTCTTACCCAAGTGTTAGTTGCAGTACAAAGATAAACGTGACCTGTGGTCCATCTAATATCTCCCTCAGTACCTGCTGCAGTAGCAGATGCCGGTGGAGTATTCATAGCAGTAACAGAAAAAGTTGCACCTTCAACGTCACCTGTTGCAATTACATTTCCATTTACCTGTACACCCGTGCTACTCGTAACAATTATTGGTGCACCTCCGGCATATAATCCTGCACTTGCAGGGTCTGCTGCCATTGCCAATGCTCCATTAACCCTTACTTCGTAAAATGCAGAATTTGCAAAACCGAATTTTGTTGTAGGGTCTCCTGCATTCACAATGTGTGATAAATCAGGCATTTGCAATGTTGGTCCCG
>Ga0307986_10002562_pt1 | contig 12994 bp, 10 predicted proteins | sample EllFjometageno82_FD_203170 | JGI IMG/M metagenome (GOLD analysis project Ga0307986, IMG submission 203170) | Marine microbial communities from Ellis Fjord, Antarctic Ocean - #82 | ecosystem: Environmental > Aquatic > Marine > Unclassified | place: Southern Ocean | collected 2014-10-09
TGAACCGCCGTTAGATTTTTTCTTTGACATTTCTTGGCTTCCGTACTCTGCATACTCGCTTATTAATCCACCTAGAGATTGGCCAGAAAGCATAACTTCATCCCTTAATATCTCTAAATAATCATCCACAACAAATTGCCTAGGTGCTACACCTTCTTTTCCTCCGGAACTTTTTAACTTTTTATTTTCGGAATACCCAAGAGCAAAGGCAAATCTAAAAGCTTCTACAATAGATACAAAGGGTCTATCTTCGGAGTGATTTTCATTATCATGCACGAGACTTGACAAAAACAAGTGGGATGGTTTAGAAATACCAACACTGCCTTTCTTTATTTCTTCAGTCATAGTTCTACCTCCAGTATCATTGAGTTCTTACTTCTCTTATCCCACTCATTTCCACATGTATTACATGTATATTTCTTGTCATAAGGGTCGTGAGTTACATCTTTACTTTTACAAGTCGCAATGAAGCAAGTGTCATGGTCTCCTGGATGAGTTATTGTCCAAGCCTTTGCTAATTTACCCTTGAATTCTTTCACTGTTTCTTCAAGACCAAATTCACCACTATGCGCAAAAATCAAAAACTGATGGCCTTCGTTCATCCAGAAATATCTCAATAATTCCTGCTTATGTTTTTCATCAAGAGAACGACCTGGAGTATCTAGGAAAACAGGTGCGTTGATTCCAGATACCTTACGTAACGCGTCTATTACGCTTATTGTCATCATACTTACCTGTCCTGTAGAAGGATTACGTAATAACCCACCGCTGGAAGTTCTAATTTGAGTTTTGAAATCTTTATCGACCTTGATACCTGAATATACATCGGGTGCATTAATTAGTTTTACAAATACTTCTGTAGCTATTTTTTCAACTTCGATTCTTGCTTTTTCTCTATAAGTACTAATCGTATCTTCGATTGCAACAATTAATTTACTAATTATTGCATTGACTTCATAACCTTCTTTGTCTTCTGAAACAGTTCCTGAAAGTCGTTCTAATCGTGTTAATTCAAGTTCCTCTACCCTTGCTTGCTCCCTTAGCACACGAAGTTCTTGTACTCGCTTTGAGATTATTGCCTCTTGACGACCTTTGGATTCTGCTAATTCCGCAACATTTGATTTTGCTTCTTCGGAAACTTTGGCATTGATAATTTTATGGCTCTCTCGAAGAGTTTCTAAATCATTTAGTAATCGCTTCCATTTCCCCTCACTCCTTATGATTCGTTCATTTGCATCACTCTGAGGTTTTAATTTCTCAAAATCTCCTAATTTGATTATTAGGTCTTTGGTTGAAATCTCTGTACCTGATTTTAGTCTTGAAAGAATTTCTTTGCGGTTTTCAAGTTCTTCTTTGAGTTTGTTCTTGTAGGCCTCGATATCCGGTAATGGTTGATGGCATTTATCACAGATCCCAGATACTTCTTTGAGATTGTTTTCGGTACGCTCTATATCCTCTTTTGTGGCACGAATTGTGCGTTCTCTTTCCATTGCGAGGTCATACTCTTTGGAATGCTTTTCATGTAGTTTCGATGCTCTATTCCAAAGAAGTACTTTCCAAGCCACCTTTGATTCACCTACTTTCTCTTTAGCAGCTTCTTTTAGATTTGCTTGCTTCAGTTTGATCATAGTTTCAAGAGACTTTAATTCTTCAATTAAAGGAGCAAGTTCTTGATGTGAATTCATTTGCTCCAATGTGTGTTCTAATTTCTTTTGCACTGTTAGTAATTGCTTTTCCTTGACATCAGAACTATTTATTGCCGTTTGTAATTTCTTTTTCTGTATTATTACTTCATCTCTTGCTTTAGTAGATGATTTTACGGCTTTAGATGTTTTATCTATTTTGGACTTTACTGATTGTCTCATTTTTGTAAGGTCTTCGGAACCACGTAATAATGCTGGAATTCCTAAAACAGCATTAACTTCATCTTGTAAACCCTCTAATGAACTCTCTTGCATCATTTCAGTATATTCTTCAAGTGCTTCACCGTCAATAAAAAAGAACCTTTCAAGTTCTCTAGGAAAAAATGATTCAATCGCTTCTTGTGCCTTACTGCCTGATAATATTTTTTCTGTACCGATTTGAACATCGAGAGTCACTGTAATATCATCATCACTTCGAGCGAGTTTTTTTGATGATTTGGCGGTCCTTGAGATCATGATCTTACCCCGCTTGCCTTCAGCGAAAAGTATTACGGCCATTTCTTGTGGATCATCTTTTTCATATGCTGTGGCATTCATAAGAATTTTACCCTCTCCAACCATTGGCCTAATAGAACCTTCAGTTTTCTTGCCACCAACAGTTTTTGCCCGTTCCCGTACTTCGCCAAATAAACACCATCTCATCGCATTGTAAATGGTAGTTTTTCCGCGGCCATTATCTGCAAAAAAGGCGTAACCAGTTGCAGATGTGTCTGTTTGTAAATCAATAGTTTGCCGCCCTCTATATGGACCGAGGTTTGAAATAATCAGGTGAGTTAATCTCATTCAATCACCCTTCAAATGATTCTTTATCAGTTTCTGAAGTTGAATTCTAATTTGCTCTCTTTCGCCCGCAGGATAAAATTGGTTGTCCAGAAGATGTTGGATTACCTTCTGTAGTAATTTTTCATCTAATCCTTGTTTTTTTCCGTGCATTATGAATTCATTTACAAGAAGTTCTGCTTCGGACATATCGTTTGCTGTTTTTGAGAATACTTATATTCTCCGCCGGCGGATGTCTTACCAAACGTAGGTTTATACATTGTAGGTATTAGCATCTTATATGGTCGGGAGGACTGATGTAGCGAATGCATCAATAAGTCTCTTCTCGAGTGCGGGAATCGGTGATTTAGGCATTGAATATGGATGTAAGATTCCAGTGATTCTCTCCGCAGAACTAAATGAGAAAAGAGCGGATTTGATTTCCAGTAATTATCCAGAGGGGACTGTAATCAGAGGAGATATAGTAAAAACAAAAGGAATAATAATATCGTCTGCAAAAAAAATTCTTGCACAAAAGAGACCTCTGTTAGTCACACTTTCACCACCTTGCCAAGGTATGTCTACCAATGGTGCGGGCAAAATTTCTGCACAAGTAAAAAAGGGCAAACGACCAAAATATGATGAAAGAAACAAACTATTGATACCTGGTTTGGAAATTGTTAAATCCCTACAGCCGGAATATTTCCTTATCGAAAATGTTCCGAATATGAAGAATACTGTAATAATGTGGAAGAGAAAAAAAACCAAACGATTAATTGAGATTATTCCGATTACCGTTGGCAAAGGATATTCAATAATCTCATTTGTCCAAGATTTTACAAAATATGGTGTCCCACATAATCGAAAACGATTAATTACAATCGGTAAAAGAACAAACCAAAGTACATCGACAATTGAAATTCTCAATTCTCCACCAGAATGGTTTGATTCGGGTTCATTTGAAGAAAGGATGTCTGTAAGAAATGCGATAGGAACTATTTCTAGGACAAGGAAATTCGACCCATTACATTTAATGCCAAAAATGAATGACCGGCACAAAGAATGGATTCGGCATATCCCGAAGAATTCAGGTAAAACTGCTCATTTCAACGCATGTGACAACAATAAATGCGGAAATATCGATGAATTCAAGGTTGTTATATGTACAAAATGTGGCGAAAACCTACCACGGCCATTTGTTGAAAATGATGGTGTTAGGAGAGCGATAAAAGGGTATAAAACAAGTTATCGGAGAATGTTACCGAATGCACCAGCAAACACCATTACAATGAATAGCGGAGTCGTTTCCAGTGATGTGAAAATTCATTATAACCAGGATCGAGTTCTAACTTTATTGGAGATACTAATTTTATCAACTGTATATGAAATTCCAAATAGTAAATTTCGCAAAACTTACGCGTGGAACGAAAAATATAGTTTTTCTGAGATAATGAAAGATTCAGACTATCTCCTTCAAAAAAACATCATTAGACAAGCTCTTGGGGAAAGTATACCCCCTTTAGCCATGCAAAGAATGGTTTCTTCATTGATAAAGAACTGGCCTTAGAGTAAAATTTCTTTTAAGGGCTGACTCACGAATATACCGGTGCTCATATCTAAAGGATATTTCTTTGGAGTAATCTCCTTTGGCATGGGTGGGTTGATTGGGTTTGACCACCAATTAGTTGGTGAACTTTCATCGATTAAATAGAAAAGTGTGTCTTCTTCTTCTGGTAATTCCCATTTTGATTTAAACCTACTGCGCAAAGCATCATTATATCCGATTGTTTGGAGTTTTAATAGTAATTTTGCTGCAGCATCGGCATTTTTCTTCTCAAGTATTTCTATACGGTTGTCAACATATTCCGGAAAAAGTTTCCCGGTTGCTTTAGATTTCACAGTAGTAACTGAAAGAATAAGAGTTTGTCCTTTATTCCATTTTAACTGTTTTAGAGATGAAATCAAAACGCTATCAGAAGATGCACCTATCGACTTAGCTTCAACTGCCCAACCATCTCCGGTAATATCTTGGGTGTCGTGACTTGTATGATCCCATTTTGTAACTGCATCCATACCTTTTACATCGAATATATGCATCACTGCTTCGATTTCTCCAATTAAACCACGTTGATTCTTATTATCTATCGGCTCTCCACTTAATTTCCACCGGCCTTCTAATAATGTAAGGGCATCTTCTATGTGATGCTCTATTAATTTCGAACTATCTAGTTTCTTTCCTTTCCATACTTCAAGAAGAAAAAAGGCAATCTCCGGTGCATATGGGTTTGCACTAGCAATTATTCTAAATTGGTCCGCATCCTTTTCAAATGTGATCCAATCCGGTGATTTTGGAGAAATATCGGAAGAGAGCGGTCCTCTTATTGTAATTTTGCCATTATCATGTAGTAACCATAAATCATCAATAACGTCTAAACCTAATTTGATTTCAAGTATTGGCTTCGATAAAAGTCTATTTGTAATTTGTTGACTAACAAGATTCATAGCTTCTTTGATTTCTTCAATCTTTAATTCCATATTATCCCTCCTTATTCTTTTCTTGCAACCAGCAATCCACCATCTCCAATCATTTCATTAGGCAAACTAATTCCGATTCCTATAGCAGGTGTAGTTAATTTGGAGTCAAATACTCTTTTTGCTATACCCGCGTGTTTTACCTTTGAAGCTGGGTTAATTAAATAAATCAGTAATAACGGTTGGCTACGGATTTCCCCCGGTGAGATATCTACCCCAATATCCTGGCTGGAACCCTGTATAATTGAAAATCTAGTAGGTCTTTCCAGTTCGGTTTTTCTTTGGACAAGACCTATTTTTAAATTCCTAATAATGATTCCCGGATTAGCAGGAGTATGAATTGCTACATTCCATTTGTAAGAATCCTTCCAAGTGTTGAATATTTGATTCAACCGGACATATGCTTTTGAAATTTCATCTTCACCATAGCCAGAAAGATATGATTTAATAAAATCCTTAATCTTATCATTTTCCACATTCATTTTCAATTTGAATGAACTATTCCCATTTAACGGAGAATCGATAATCTTCGAACCCCCACCAATTCTTGTGATAAGCCGTGTTAATTTATCGTATATCATTTTTGAAGTGTTTTCCGGATTATCACCAAAATATGGAGTTTCGTATGACCAAAAATTTGGTTGACTTACTTCACCCCAATCGGTGCGGCTGTATTGAGCAGGCATTTTTGCAGTCACTTCCATTCCTGAATGCTCTTTAATCCACACAAGTGTGTCCATAGGAGAATTGTCTGGAGGTAAAATCTCGATCTGATGCCTAATATCCTTTTCGACTTCCGTAATATGCCTGTAATAATCCCGTATCTCATCAGTTGTAAATATTTTTACCAATTCGCCATAACCAGAACGATATCCGCACCAGCGAGCCATTTGCAGCATAGTATCGTAGACTGGAGTTGCTGCAGCCCTCGAAAACCAAGTTGTTGTTAACCCCTCAAGAGTAAGGCCCCGGGATAAACGTGTACCTCCAACTGCGATATATGAACGTTTTATTGTTCCCCGATTATATTCTAAATCTTGTGAATTATTTTCCTCGTCTGAAGACTGAGGGCGACGATTTACCTCAACTATTTTTATTTTACGAATATGTGTCATTAACATGGGCCAATCCTTTTTCAGTAGTTCTAATTCTTGGATAGTTTTCTCTTCCCATTTATTCTCTAACGAATACTCACTGAAAAGACGAATCAATTCCATCACTACAATATTAGGTTTTTTATCTTCGGTTATTTGCTTTAAGATACCATTAAATGATTCAACATATCTGTTATGTTCTTGAACAGTAATATCTGTATGAACTAGAGTTGTATGATGTGCATTGATTCCTTTTACTTGCTTTATGATTTGAGTTAACAAATGTCTATGGAATAATTCTGAAACTAGTTCTTCTTCTTCCAGACTTTCTGATTCTGGTGCAGTTCTAATTTGAATATGGTCGTTTCCTGCCGGTGTTGAAAAATAATACTCGTTGTCAAGATGTCCTTCGGGCTTGGGTAACGCATGTAAAAAATCCCGAGGGAAAAGAGGCAAGCCGAATTCAGTTGTTGAATCATCAGAATGTGGCATCATCAAAAGATTAGCATACGGTGTTGCTGTATATCCTATGTACCAGCACCGATTTGAAGATGTCAATAATTTGACAATTTTACGTAGAAGTTTATTCGTTAAACTAGGGTTTTCATCAATTACATCACCATCCATTTCGTATGTTTCTGCATTCGTATCCATACTTGCATGGTCTGCTTCGTCATCAATAATTAGGAATTTCTTATTTTTATAATAGGGTTTTTCTTCAAGTATTTTTAAAATACTTTCAAGAATATGATGATTCTTTTTCACTACCAAAATGCTACTATTATGTTGATTGACTTTGAGATGAGCCCTAAGATGATTTAAGTCCTCTGTATTTGAAGAGTTTAGGTCTTTATCTCGCCCAGGTAATAGTTCTATTTTTGTTCCAGAATAACTATCTAATACTCCTTTAAAACGGTCTCTGGTTTGAATTCTTAAATCATCAATCAAACCAGAAAGTATGATTATTGTATCAAATGGTTTATTTGTGCAATTCGAATCTATTGCGTGTAGTACTGTTCCGATAAGATGTGCTGTTTTTCCACTTTGGATTCTCCCTAAAACAAGCCCATAGGAATTGGCTCTTTGAAGAGGTTCTCTGAGTTCCATTCTTAACCGTGTTTCGAGTACAGATTCTTTTATTGATTTAACCGCATCGACTGTGAAATTAGGATTCGCTTTTAATGTTGAAAGATAATGATCAAATACACCTCTGTGTGCTTTTTTGAAAAATGGAATAGTGTCAGATTTTTTCAAACGGTGAACATAATTTTCACTTTCTAATAATTCCTTTGAAACTCCTAATTTTTGATACACTTCTATACCTTCAACGGTCGTGAGTTCTTGGGTTCTCATAAAATTCACAATATCAGTATCTGTACCTAAACTTAGACAAGCCGTAACTACTTTTTCAATCCTTGTCAAATTCCCCGACATAAAATCTACTCCTCATTCAAAGGTCTTCTTTCTTTAGGTGCAAAAAGTCTAATGCTTCGCGGATTTTTATTATATTATCTGCTCCATTTTTCCTAAACAGTGTTAATTCAATTAATTTGTCCGCTGGATATGTTTGCACTTCTGAATCACTTTGCCCGCATTCACACTTTGATTCGCTTAGACCGCATGTTTCGCAATCCTTTTCACAAGTACATTTTGAATGTGAAAGTTTACATTTTTTACAATCACAAGTACAATTAAGATTGGTACAATCAGGACAGAGTTTAGGACATAACTTACCTTTGTGCCCTCCTTCTAAGCCACAGTCTCCACAATTGAGTGGACAATCTAATTCAACGTGTAGTCCGATATTGCTGCAATATTTACATTTGTATATGCAGGATGGGTTACAAACTCCAGTACTCTTACAAATTTTACATGGTGCTGCATGACAATCCACGTCCTTTGGATGAAATCCATCACAATAAGTACAATCCTCGCACCATATTCCTTTTTGAAGATTAGATGTAGTTGCTGCACCGACAACTGTTTTCCCCGTCCCCTCTTTACTGTAAAATGAACGCTTTCCATCTCCCAAATTCGCTCTCAATAGAGGGTCTGTGATTTTTTGGTCCCAAGCAGTTTGAATCAGTGAATAAAAATCTGACTCCGGATCAACAGTGCTCTTAGTTGGAGATAAATTCATAAACTCATCAAGACTCTTTGGGAATTCAATTTTAAATCGAACACCAGTCATGAGGTTATTACCAGGAGCACCATAATCATACCAACCTTCGTTTGAATTGAGACCTGTGGAACCAAATGCTATACATCTATCTTCGCGGTAAAAGAAGAAACCCTGTAAAAATTGAGCGTTTAATGTCGCTGTTCCAGCTTTTGTCGGTTTCTCAACAAATATATTTTCCACTAAATCATTCTTTACTAATTGTTTTCTTGCCCCCCCATAAGGAATTATGAATCCTTGAACCCTTATCTCATAATTAGCACCACCGAATGGCACATTTAATTTTATAGGAGTTGTAGAAATTGTGGCCCATGGCAATGTACATTTCAAAATATTTCTTTGTATAGGGTCCGCAACATGACCGGGAGAACCTACAGGTATTGCCAATTTATCTGTAATATTGGAAGTTGTAAAACTATCCCAGAAAGGGTCAATTGGTATTACCTTTTCATTATTTACAGTTAATTTTAAATCATTGTCATTTAATAATATGCTTTCATAGGTGATTCCAAAAAACATTGCCACTTGTTTAGAAAATCCTTCTATTGTGGATTTTTTAATAGTATTTTCTTTACCAAATAAGATTGATTTGGGATTGCTAAGGCATACTCCCGTAGTCCAACCTTTTGCTAAGATTTTGTCTTTGACTTCGGTAGCACCTGCATAAATAATATCTTCAAGTGGTTCATATATCTTATCGTCGATATGATGTTGATTTAATCTGCGATGCAAAATATTTGTTCCTATTTTTGTAAATGCCGCTACATCTGAAAATTTTGATAATGTTGAAACTTTCATACCCATGTGAAATGAACCGATTTCCCCCACATCTCTAACTTTAGAACCGGATAAGCGGAAGGCGTCATCAAGACTTTGTTCTGAAGAAAAACCCTCTTTACTGTTATCATACACAACTATTGAGAAGTTGTCCCATGAAGTGCCACTGATATCTACGTGTATCTTTTTCGCTTTTGCATCTAAGCAATTATCAACTAATTCCGCAATCACTGAATCAAGTGAAATATTTACCAATTTTGGAATTTCTCCTGCCAGACCGGAACCTAAGTACTTGTTCATACTGGGCAATAGATTCGATACCATATAAATTATTACCCTGCCCAGATTGGTTACAATCATGCAAGGGCTCCGAACTCAACTCATTGAGTTATTACATGAGAAAACTATCGCAGGAAGAAAAAAGGGTAATCAATATACTTGTATTTATGCAGGATATAAATGTGTGATTTTTGATTCCAATTCTAATAGTAAAAAAATAATGCTTCCTATGGATGTGATTATTGAGTGGATTGAGGCATATCGTTCGGGAGAGATTTATCCTGAATACTCTTCAAAGTTGAAAAGAAAAACTGTAACAGAAAATAGCCCATGGTCCACGACTCTGCATTCATTCTCGTCCCACTTAACTGCGATTTTGGAAGCATATATCGAACAATATGCTTGAGATTTACAAATGCATATTACAATTAAAAGACAGTACAGTAAACTATGTAGAAATAGTTCACAATGGTTTGGCCTTTACTATCGGCTCAATATTGTAAATAGGTTTTGAGCATAAACCATTGTGAACTATCCATAGCCACATCTCTTAGGATTCGTTCAAAATGGAATTCCGTTTATTGATACTTTGCTCATTATTTAGAAAATGAATTTCCAAAGTGAAACAACATTCATTTCATTTTGATGATTTCGGGATGCGTAAGAATTGTTTTAGTAATCATAATTTGGGGTCATGTACTGTAAGAATTGAGTTACCTTTTGAGGATGAGGAGAAGACATTGTCCAAACATTCATCATGCCCTTCATTAACATTTTTCGCATTACCAATTATCATCTTACCCATTTGTTGTTTGAAAGTATTAGAATCCACCCTGACACCATAACGGTGTTGATTTGTAAAACACCAATCTCTAATTTCATTTCGACTCGCCTGTCCTCCTGGCCCGATTACAAACGTGGACAAATAGGCAAGAATTACTTCTCGCGCACCATTACTTGACATAAAGATCACTTCTTCTTGAACTATATGAAGACTTTGATAATGCTGTGAGGTTGTTAAAAATTAAACTATATACAAAAAGAACCTTTGATTAGACTACTATTTAGTCTATAATCTCCAGCGCAAAACATGCGCCCAGGAGCAATATACAGATGGAACCCCGATGTTTGGCCAGAAATGTTTGATGAGGTTGATGCTAACGGAAGTAAAGATGGTCTAACATGGAGATCTAATCTAAATGACATTAATCATGGTTCATTTATTGCCATACTCGGTCCAAAGAATTCTCAATTTCGTGGAATTATTGCTGTAGGTGAGGCTTTGGGTTCTGTTAGCGTAAGGGCTGGTAGAGATGAAACAATTATTAAATCAAGGCATGATGTTTTTTTGCGACGAGTATCTTTGCCAATTCAAAAAGTGATGGAGATACTTGGTGAAGATATTGAAACTAAAGTGCAATCGGGGATGTATCTGGATTCGATTGAGGTAGAAGAAATCCAGATGTATTGTGAATGATTGCACATCAAAGGGTTCAGCGTTTATATTTCGAGTAGAATATATACTACGTGCGCAAGGAGTATTCATGGCTCGCGAATACTTGTTGTGGGATGGAGATCATTCTTTCGATCAGAAATATTTAATTGAATCTCTAAATGATGGGGAGATTCAAATCAAACAAGTTGGTGCAGGTGGTCCAACAAACAAGGATTTCAATCCAGCTCTTGAAACCTTATTGACTCGGATTTTTATTCAAAACTACAGCGTTTTAGAAATCCAGTATGATGCAAACAGTCCACGTGCGATAAACATGAGTGATGATGAGAGACAGATTATATTTGACTTGCCCCTAGATTATCCACAATTGGGGAGCCTTGGATCTAGGAAAAAAATTACCGGACAGTTGAGGGAGATTAGCGGTTCAGCGACAAGTTCAATTTCATTCTTGATAAATGATTATTCTAAAAATCAAACATTTTTGAAGAATCTCGTTAATCTTGGCTTCATAAGGCATGGATTTCGTAATATTAGTGAAGATGATCTTGATGATGATCCCTGGGGGTTTGTTTACCTCATGATCAACCCAAAATTTCCTGGATGGGTGAAAATTGGAAAAACTCAAGACTACAACTCAAGACTCAGCACCTATCAAACCGGTGATCCCTGTCGTGCCTACGACATGAAGCAACGAACAGAAGTCGAGAATAGACACACGGCAGAGTTAGAATATCATTCACACTTTGAAAGTATCTCGGAAGAAAGAAATTATGAATGGTTCAAAATCGATCGGAAATCAGCAGGTTCAGAATTCATTAAATTGTCAAAAAATTTATCAGACTAAATATCGTTTTTAATTTTGATACACAATATCTGAATTCTTTTATTCCAAGCGTGCGATCGTAAAAGACCCATAGAAAGCTCCTGTGGACATTGAGAATGTGTTCAAGGGTGTTTAGCGTAGCCCTTCGTGTATAGATGGTGCACCCTCGGGCAATTCAACATTAATGGCTGTGCTGTGAAGATGAAAATAACATGAGCCCCACCTAGGGATTAGAAATATCATATTTTCATGGCCACAGTCATCTCTCAGTCTTATGATAGAATTTACAGCGGTATTTTATACTACTTTGAGTAACGGTGACCATGCCTCCACCTATGAATTTCGATATCTTTGGCCAGGATTCAAAGTTAGAAAACTGGATAAAAACCGGGGTTAAGTACCAAGGTGTAGTACACTTGTTGGGCGAACTTTTTCAAAATTCCATTAGAAACTTCAATGAACATGGCGTCAGTAAAGGTAAGATTCAATGTAATATTGACCTGCAAAACAAAGAGTTCACGGTTAGCGATAATGGCACCGGGTTCACAACCCAATGGTGGAAGTGGGATGGGTGTTGGTTTAAAGGCGGTAATTGCAAATTCGAATATGTTCGAATTGGAAACAAAATTCACTAGTTGTGATACGCCTGCAGGAAGCAAAGTGGATAACGTGATTCTCAAGATTGTTGATTTCTTTGACATTGCAAATGACCAGTCGCTGAAAGAAATCCAAATCACAAAGAAATTGAACAAAAATGGTAGTTGCAAGCCATCAAATCGACCGTTCAAAGGAACCTCAATTAAAGTCAAATTTCATAATGAAATCTTCAACGAATTTCTCGAAGAGTACGATTCTGAGGATATCAGTTATCTGTTTGAGGAATTCTATGCTCAGACGCCTCTGGGACTAACCAGTTCGCTATTTGATTCTAAACCCGTCAAGAGCAAACATAAATTCAGCCTCAAAGTAGTGTACACAGATGGAAAATCGGACACTATAAAACCAGAACCACTCGGATTTAGGATACAAAATAACATATCCACAACAACTTGGATTGCACATGATGGAATAGGAAAAAAGCACAAAACAGGTACATTGCCAGCATCAGAAGATATCCTATTTTACAGGAAAAAGGGCAGTCCTTCTAAGATCGATAATCTCGAGATCAAGGTTTTTGCTTATTGTGTGAATGGAAAGGGGGGTGGCGGAGTTGCAGAGAAAATGATGGAGGATAATTTCCCATCCGCACTAGCAAATCGAAGCGCTGCTGACAGAATTTTCCTTTCAATAAACGGATATTTACAGAAATTTAGCCCAAAAACCTCTGCGGATATGAAAAATTTCATGACCATACAGGATTGGATGATCGTAGTTATCGATGTTAACATCAAC
>Ga0307986_10002563_pt1 | contig 12992 bp, 12 predicted proteins | sample EllFjometageno82_FD_203170 | JGI IMG/M metagenome (GOLD analysis project Ga0307986, IMG submission 203170) | Marine microbial communities from Ellis Fjord, Antarctic Ocean - #82 | ecosystem: Environmental > Aquatic > Marine > Unclassified | place: Southern Ocean | collected 2014-10-09
TAGTTCCTAGTGGAACAGCAACTTTTTTGCCTTCTAATTCTGAAGCATTTGCTTTTGTAATTCCAGAAGCTTTAGATGTAACACAAGTAGTTCCACCCATTCCGTATTCCATAGCAATATCAACAAGTTTTAAAGGTGCTTTAGATTTTACAGCGTTTATGAAAGGTACTAAACCTTGAGAGTAAGAAATATCAATATCTCCTGCTAACATAGCGTCAGTCATTGCACCACCGTTTGAAAAGTTAGTCCATTTTACTGGAACACCTAGAGCTTTTTCGTATAAACCTTTAACTTTGTCTTCTTGGTTTGGCGTTGGCCATTCTAGGAAGAATGCAACTCTTACTTCTGTAGCAGCTGAATTTGCAACTGAAATAGAAAGGTTAAGAGCAACTATCGAACCAAGAATAAAACTAATTATTTTTTTCATTATTATCCTCTTGTTAATTTAATTAAATTAGCGACATTAAAATTCAATTTTAAGGGTATGTAAAACAAAAAACAATCGTACAATCTTAGGTTGTAGCCTTGTAAGCTAGACGTAACTAGTAAAAAAAATAGTGGCAAACAAATTAATTTAGTCTAATAGTTTTTAAATAATTATTTTAACAATAGAGAGAAATATCTATGAGCTCAGAAAATAGAACTTCAGTCCCTAATTCATTAAATGAACATTGGATGCCATTTACATCTAATAAAGATTTTAAAGCAAACCCAAGGTTAATTACAGAAGCTAAAGGAGTTTATTTAAAAACTCATCATGGAAAAACACAAATAGATGCGAGCTCTGGTTTATTTTGTAATCCACTTGGTCATGGAAGAAGAGAAATTACAGAAGCTGTTACAAAGCAATTAGAAACACTGGATTATGCTCAGCCTTTTCAACAAGGTTTTGGGGGTTCATTTGAACTTGCTTCAAGAATTGCAAAACATACACCAGGTGATTTAAATAAAATGTTTTACACAATTTGTGGATCTACAGCTGTAGAAACTGCAATTAAAATTGCTATTGCATACCATAGAGCAAAAGGTCATGGAGAAAGATACAGATTTGTTGGACGTGAACGTGGTTATCATGGAATGAACATTGGGTGCATTTCAGTAGGTGGAATGGTTAATAATATTAAAACGTTTGCAAGTGTTTTGATGCCAGGTGTCCAACACATTAGACATACTCATTTACCAGAACATAAGTTTGTTAGTGGTCAGCCTGAGACAGGTGATTATTTAGCAAATGATCTAGAGACTATTTGTGCAAACTTTGGTGGTGAAAATATTGCTGCTTGTATTGTAGAGCCAATTGCTGGATCAACTGGAACTTTAGTCCCACCAAAAGGATATCTACAAAAACTTAGAAAGATTTGTGACAAGCATGGAATACTTTTAATTTTTGATGAAGTAATAACAGGTTGGGGTAGAACAGGATCTAAGTTTGGTGCTGATGAATTTGGAGTAATACCTGACATTATGACCATGGCAAAAGCTACAACCAATGGTGTTGTGCCAATGGGTGTTGTTGCTTGTAATGATTTTATTTATGATGCAGTAATGGACGCTTCACCAACAGGTGCAGTTGAGTTATTTCATGGTTATACTTATTCAGGAATCCCAGTTGCAGTTGCTGCAGCCTTAGCTGTACAAGATATTTTTGAAAAAGATGATATTTTTAAGAGAGCAAAAAATTTAGCTCCTTATTTCCAAAAAGGTTTATTTTCTCTTCAAGACTTAGAGTCGGTAGATAATATTAGGGGTTATGGAATGATGGGTGGAATTGATATGAAACTAAATACAAAACCAGGTAAGGCTGGACTGGAATGTTTTAAAGCTTGTTATGAAGCTGGAGTTAATTTTAAAGCCACAGGTGATTGTTTAATCATTGCCCCTCAATTTATTTGTGAAGAAAAACATATTGATGAGATTATTGATAAGTTAAGAACAGGAATTACCAACTATCAAAAAAATCAAAAGAACTAGTTTATAAAATTATTTATTCAAAGAAGTGTAGTTAATTATGAAAATAGGCGTACCTAAAGAAATAAAGCCACAAGAAAACAGAATAGGGTTAACTCCTGAAAGTGTAAAAACTTTAGTATCAGAAGGCCACGAGGTTTTAGTTGAAAATAATGGTGGATTTGAAGCTGGGTTTGAAAATGATCAATATATTAAAGCTGGGGCGAGTATTGTAAACAAAGCTGCAGACATTTTTAATGATGCTGAGATAATTGTTAAAGTAAAAGAGCCTCAAAAAGTTGAAGTAGACATGATTAGAGAAAATCAAATTGTATACACTTATCTTCATTTAGCTGCAGCCAAAGAATTAACTGAAGGATTGATTAAATCCAAAAGTATAAATATTGCCTATGAAACAGTAACAGATGATAATGGTAGACTACCTTTACTTGCACCTATGAGTGCAGTTGCGGGTCGTATGTCAGTGCAAGCTGGAGCACATTGTTTAGAAAAGAATCAAAAAGGACGAGGTTTGTTGTTAGGTGGTGCACCTGGCGTCACAGGTGGAACAGTTGTAATTTTAGGTGGTGGAGTTGTTGGGGAAAATGCAGCTGTAATAGCAACTGGAATGCAGGCGAAAGTTCACATTGTAGATAAATCTGAATCAAGACTAAAACAATTAGTTCAAATGTTTGGAGACAAAATTATTCCAGAACAAAGTGATAAAATAGATTTAAATAAATTGGTTGCTCAAGCTGATTTATTAATCGGTGGGGTTTTAATCCCTGGAGCTGAAGCACCAAAATTAGTAACTAAAGACATGTTAAAATTAATGAAAAGAGGTTCGGTAATTGTTGATGTTGCGATTGATCAAGGTGGATGTGTTGAAACTAGCAGGCCAACAACCCATGGTGATCCAACTTATATCGTTGATGATGTAGTTCATTACTGTGTAGCTAATATGCCAGGTGGTGTTCCAAGAACTTCAACAATAGCATTAAATAATGCAACTTTGCCTTTTTTAGTTAAGCTTGCGAACAAAGGTTATCAAAAAGCGTTAGGTGAAGATAAAAACTTTTTAGCAGGACTTAACGTTCACAAAGGCCAAGTAACCTATAAAGCTGTTGCAGATGTATTTGGTCATGAGTTTGTTGACCCTTCGTCAGCACTTTAGTTATAATAATCTAAATACCAATTGATAAATTTCTTAATTCCGGTTCTATAATTAGTTTTGGGATTATATCCTGTAATTCTTTTTAACAATGAGCTGTTAGACAATGTTGAATACACGTCTCCTTTTTGCATAGGCATATAATTTTTTATGATCTTTTTATTCAACTCTTTTTCCAAAGTATTAATAAAATCTAATAAATATATTTTTTTTGTATTTCCAATATTTAAAATTCTAAAAGGTGCAACGGGAGATAAACTATCATTTTTAAATTTCTTTTTTGAACTTAAAGAAGGGATTTTGTTTAATAATTTATAAATACCATCAACAATATCATCAATATAAGTAAAATCTCTGTACATCTTACCCTTGTTGTAAATATCAATTTTTTGTCCTTTTAAAATTTTTTTAGTAAATTTAAAATAAGCCATATCTGGTCTTCCCCAAGGACCATAGACTGTAAAAAATCTCAACATAGTGATAGGTAACTTCCACAAACTTGAATAAGAATGAGCCAAGCTCTCAGAAGATTTCTTGGTTGCGGCGTAGAAACTTACTTGAAGATCAGTTTTATCTGTTTCCTGAAAAGGAAACTTCTTATTAGCTCCGTAAACAGATGAACTAGATCCAATTATTAAATGTTTTACTTTAATTTTATTAGCAATTTTTATTATATTGAAAGTTCCTAGTATATTTGAATTAAGATACGCGTCAGGATTTTCGATGCTGTATCTAACACCAGCTTGAGCTGCTAAATGTACTATTATTGAGGGTTTAAACTTTAATATTGAGTTATTCAAAATTTTTTGATTTTCAATATTACCTTTGGTGAAGGAAAAGTTCTTATATTTTTTCAATATACTTAAACGAGATCTTTTTAATCCCACATCATAATAATTGTTCATTGAGTCAAAACCACAAACTTTATTACCTTTATCTAAAAATTTTTTTGCTGCATGAAACCCAATAAAACCTGAAGATCCTGTAATAAATATTTTCATAAAGTATTTTTGTTTATAAATTTATATTTTAGAATATACATTAGTTAAAATTTATCAAATAACTTATAATATGATTTTAATCACTGGTTCTACAGGCTTAATTGGTTCAGCTGCTTGTTTTTTTTATTTAAAAGAAAACCAACCAGTAGTCGGTATTGATAATGATTTAAGAAGTTATTTTTTTGGAAAAAATGGTAGCAACAAGTGGAAAGAGAAAATATTAAAAAAAGATAAAAATTATAAACATTTTTCGATAGATATAAGAAATAAAAAAAAAATTTTTGATATTTTCAAAAAATATAAGAAAAAAATTAAATCAATAATACACACAGCGGCACAACCTTCTCATGACTGGGCAGCCAAAGAACCTTTTACAGACTTTGAAGTTAATGCAAATGGAACATTAAATCTTTTAGAAGCATTTAGAACTTATTGTCCTGAGGCATCATTTGTTTTTACATCCACAAACAAAGTATATGGGGATAGACCAAATTATCTGCCTCTTAAAGAAAAAAAATCAAGATATGAGTTAAGTAAAAAACATCCTTTTTACAAAAGAGGCATTAATGAAACTATGTCTTTAGATCAGACTACACATTCAATATTTGGCTCATCAAAAGTTTCAGCAGATATACTTGTTCAAGAATATGGGAGATATTTTAATCTTAAAACAGCAACCTTCAGAGGAGGTTGTTTGACTGGAGAAAATCATTCAGGTGCACAGCTGCATGGTTTTTTGTCTTTTTTAGTTAAATCAATTATTCATGATAAAAATTATTCAATTTTTGGTTACAAAGGAAAACAAGTCAGAGACAACATACATAGTGCTGACGTGATAAGTGCATTTCATGAATTTATTAAAAAACCTAAATCTGGAGGTAAAGTATACAATATAGGTGGTGGTAGAGATAATAGCTGTTCTATTTTAGAGGCAATTAGTTTAATTGAAAAAATAAGTGGTAAAAAAAGTAAGTATAAAATTCTAAAATCAAATAGAATTGGTGACCATATTTGGTGGATTTCAGATAATTCAAAATTTAAAAAAGATTACCCAAAATGGAATGTCAATGTTTCATTAAATCAATCATTAAGGCAGATGGTCGAATTTGAACTTAAAAGTAAATAATTTTAAATTAAAAATTTAAATTTAAAAATCAAATATTAGTTGTTAGTATACGGAGTATGTCAAAAACTATTCCAAAAAGCACAAAAGTTATTGTTATTGGGGGTGGTGTAATTGGTTGTTCTGTTGCTTATCACTTAGCAAAATTTGGTTGGAAAGATACAATTCTTTTGGAGAGAGATCAGTTAACATCTGGCACTACTTGGCATGCTGCAGGACTTGTTAGTCAATTAGGACCAACTGCTGCAATAACTAAGATAAGAAAATATTCACTAGATTTATATAAAGAACTTGAAAAGAAAGTTGATCATTCAGCAGGACTGAGATTAAACGGTGCACTTTCAATTGCGCAAAATAAAGGAAGATGGCAAGAACTCCAAAGACAGGCGACAACAGCGCAGCTTTATGATGTTGATGTTAGAATCCTAGATAAAAATCAAATTAAAAAAGATTATCCATTAATAAATACAGACGAAATAATTGGTGGAATTTTAACACCAGGAGATGGTGCAGCTGACCCATCTGGTGTTACGCATATGTTAGCTAAAGCTGCCAAACAAGAGGGAGCACAAATTTTTGAAAAATCACCTGTAGAAGAAATTTTAACAAAGAATGGAAAAATTTCAGGAGTAAAAGTTAATGGTCAAGAAATTGAATGTGAGTATATTGTTTTAGCATCAGGAATGTGGTCGAGACAAATTGGCGAAAAAACAGGAGTTAGCGTTCCACTTTATCCTGCGGAGCATTTTTATATTATTACTGAGCCAATAAAAGACCTTTCTAAAACTATGCCAGTGATAAGAGATTATGATAACCGAACTTACATTAAAGAAGATGCTGGTAAAATATTAGTAGGGATTTTTGAAGGAAATTCTATTCCTGCTTGGGATAAAACAAATGTAGTACCGGAGGACTTTTCTTTTGGTGAATTTCAAGAAAATTTTGAACATTTTGAGCCTTATTTAAGCGCAGCAATAAAAAGATTTCCAGTTTTAGAAACTGCGGGTATTAGAAAATTTTTTTCGGGTCCTGAGTCATTTACACCTGACACCAATACTTTATTAGGAGAAGTGCCAGAAATCAAAAATTTTTTTGTTTGTTGTGGTCTTAACAGTATTGGAATTGGAAGTAGTGGGGGAGTTGGTAAAGTTACAGCAGAATGGTTAATTAATGGTCATGTCAATGAAGATATTTTTAGTTACGACATTAAAAGATTTCAAAAGTTTCATTCTGAATTGGGGTTTATAAAAAAAAGAATAACGGAATCTTTAGGTGATCTCTATGGTATGCATTGGCCATTCAAACAACACAAGACTTCTAGGAATGTCAAGAATCTACCTTACCATGAAAATTTAAAAAGTTTTGGAGCATGTTTTGGTGCTTCTGGTGGGTACGAAAGACCCATGTGGTTTGCTTTGGCTGGAGAAAGAGCTGAGTATGAATATAGTTATAATTACCAAAACTGGTATCCATCTGCAGAATACGAAACCAACAATACTACTAAAAATGTTGGTTTATTTGATTTAACACCTTTTTCGAAATTTGAAATTAAGTCTGATAAGGCTCATCAAGAATTACAAAAAATTTGCACAGCAAATATTAAAAATGAGACTGGTAAATGTGTTTATACGCACATGTTAAATCCTGATGGTGGAATAGAGACCGATTTAACTGTTGTCTGCCTCGATAAAAATTATTTTAGAATTATAAGTTCTGCTGCCACAAGAGAAAGAGATAAATTTCATATAAAAAAATATCTTTCTAAAGATATCGAGTTAAAAGATGTTACAGATGATCTATGTGTGTTTGGTTTATTTGGTCCAAAAAGTAGAGATTTAATTAAGACAATAAGCAAAGAAAATTTTGATAATCTTAAATTTAAATTTGGAACAGCAAAATATATTACAATTGAAGGAGTTAAGATTTGGGCACAAAGATTATCTTACGTTGGTGAATTAGGTTATGAATTATACGTAGAATTAAAAGATGCTAAAAAAATATATGAACTACTTATAGAAAAAGGCAAAGAATTTAATCTTTCAAATTGTGGCATGCATGCGATGGATATAATGAGAATGGAAAGTGGATTTTTACATTGGGGACACGATATGTCACCAGAAGAAAACCAATATCAAGCAGGCTTATCATTTACAATTAGTTCTAAAAAAACTGAAGATTTTGTTGGTAAAAAAGCGATTGAAAAAATTAAAAAAGAAAAAATTAAAACTAAATTTGCAATGTTTACTTTAAAAGAAAGTGAACCAGGTAAACCCTTGTTGCTTCATGACGAACCTATTTATGTTGGTGATAAAATTATAGGCAGATCTACATCTGGAAACTATTCATTTAACTTTAAAAAGAACTTAGTATTTGGATATATTGAAAATACTTTAACAAGTGAGGAGCTTCAATCAAAAAAATTATTTATTGAAGTTGAAAAAAAAAAATACCCAATATCAATTCAATTAGAGCCATTAAAACAGACTGATTTCAAAAATTTATAATTAAGATTGTCTTTTTAAAATAATAACAAAAATGACTGAAGTTGTCATCATAACTAAAGCGTAAGCAGCGGTAGGGACCATATAAACAATATTATCAAAAATTTGAGTCCCAACAAAAACTGCTAAAGTCCCATTTTGCAAGCCACACTCAAGAGCAATACATCTTTGTTGAGCTACACCAGATGCAAAAAATTTAGCTACATAAAAACCTATAACCATCATAGTTATATTTAATATTAAAGCTATTATGCCTGCACGAGTTAAGAAACTAATAATATTATTCCATTCTTCAATATAGATTGTAGCAAAAACAATTAAAAATAAAATAATAGAAAACCTTTGAATTATTTTTAAATTTTTTATAATTAAATCACCAGTAAAGTGCCTAACGATCATTCCGATTGCCACTGGAATTGTAATAACAAAAAACATTTTTAAAGAAATTCCCAGCATGGAAAGATTTTTATCAACATATGAGATCTCAAATAAATTTATTGAACCAAACACAATAAATGGAACGGTAATTATACTAATTAAACTCATAACTGCTGTCAGAGATATTGATAGAGCCACATCACCTTCAGCAAATTTTGTTAAAATATTTGAGGTTACACCACCAGGTGCTGCTGCAATCAACATCACTCCCAAAGCCATTTCAATGGGAATCTTGAGTATTATAATTAGTAAATAAGCAACAACAGGAAGAACAAATAATTGACAAATAAAACCAATGAAAAAATCTTTTGGATTTTTAATTACTCTTGAAAAATCACTTACTGTAAGAGATGCACCTAACCCTAGCATAATGATTGCCAAAGCTATTGGCGCAATAATAATTACAGTATTCATTGTGAAGTACTTATATATACAATATTAAAAAAAACTATAATTTATGAAACTAAACAGAGATTTAAGACTTTTCTTATAAATTTTGCCTTGTGTTTAAAAATTTCTTTTTGAAGAGGAGCCATCCTTTGTAAATTATAACCTGTTAATATGTATTGTTTTTTTGCATTCAAAGATAAATATTTATACTTCATCAAATTTTTACATTTTCTAACTACTGTTGCTCTGGGGATGCAAGTCATATCAGAAATCGACATTGCGCTTACTCCGCTATTTTCTCCATCCTGCTTAATAAAACTTTCATTAAAATTTATATAATCAGGTGTAAGCGAATGAATATTTGATTGTTTAAATTTTTTTGAATAATTAAAAGCTTGGTTCATAATAACCGTTCCCCAAATATGAAATGTGGATATATCCTCGAAAGACTGTTCGTACCTAACAACCATTGGTATTTGCATTCTAAAATACCAACGCCAGCATAAAGTAAAATTATCTTTAATTATTTTTTCTATAAATCTCCTATCTAATCTTTTTGAAAAAATATTCTTTTTATTTAATTTTTGAGAAATTAAATGTATATATTTTGATGTAGAGATTATTTGATTTTCAGGCTTAACAAAGGGAAAGGCTGACCGGTCAATTATAATTTTTTTTTTTTGTCTTTTAATAACACCTCTTTTTTCAAGATCTAATACTTTTCGTCTAACAGTCTCTTTGGGTAAATTAAGTTTTTCACAAAGTTCTGTGATACTATATTTATCAATTTGAATATCTGATTTTAAGTAATAATGATCGTAGCTAAAAGTAACACCTACTTGATCATAAAATTGGAAAGTTTTTTCAATTAAAGAAATTAAAATTAAATATTTGTAATGATCGTTAAAAGGCCGGTAAACACTGTTCAACCAGTTCCACTGGTGAGCAATCCAATCTTTTCCTAATTCATCATAGCAAGCTAAGATACAATTATAAACTTGATCTTCACGAATGACTTTTGAAAAATCTATTTTTTTAACTTTCATAATCTGTAAAAAAAATATAGGAAACCCAAAATGAACACAAGTCAACCTTTTACTGACCCATTATGAGCAATTCAAAATTGGTTAATTTTCCTATTTAATGTTTAAATCAAACATGTTTGAAAAAAATCTTAAAACAGAACCTGTTTTAGATCAGGGCTCAAAAATCATTATAGGTAGCAATAAGAGTATAAAAGGGAACAGCAATCAATCACAAAAGGTTGATATCAATGTTCTCAAAGCCAGAATTCAATCAAAACAAAATACAGAAAATAAAAAAAACATTATTATTTTTGTTACAACTTTATTAATACTCGGGGTATTAGGTGTTTATTTTTCTGTATAAACTGTTTGAAAATTTTGATTTTACATGTTTAAATCAATTAATGAAAAATTCAGGATCAACTGAAAATAAGTTTACTTCAAGATATTTATTAAGGGATGAAAGATTAATCCATAACAAAACTAGTGATATAAACGTATTATTAAATAGAGTTAAATCTGATAAAAAAAAGGAAAGTAGAAACAAAATTTATTTTTCAGCAATAACATCTCTAGGAGTTTTATTGTTCTGCGCTTCTATATTTTAGTTAACAATTTTTTCACAAACTATAAAAGTCTATTAATATTTAATTTTATTTTTTAAAAACGTCTCCATATAAGAGCTCTCATTACGTGTTGTAATATTTTTAAGGTCTCTTTCCTCTAACAGAGATTTGTGAACAGCCTTTACATTGATGATGATTTTTTTTATCTTTAAAACTTTGCATAAGGCAAATCTATGAGTGCCACCAAAATTATCTTCAATTTTAATAATTTCTCCGTCTCTATCTATAACTACACCAATTTCATCATTTATTTTGTTATTGTTTTTAAGTTCTTGTTGGCTTTTGTAACCAAATTTTTTTAAATTATCCCGGAGGATATCTAGTGATTTAAAATAATTTTTTAAATCATATATATTATTTGCTCTACCAGTTATTTTACCATTTTGTATTAGTGTAGTTTTTTTTTTATATTCATCACATTCTTCATAATTTTTATTTTCTTCATAGATCTGAAATATAGAATTAAAATTAACACTGAAGCTTCTATATTCTGATATCTTAATTTTTTTCTTATCCCAATTACCATCCCAAATAAAATTATTTTTATCAAGAGTATGCTTAAGTTCTAAAAAATATTTAATTTTATCAATGTCAATTTCCAAATTAAAAAAAAACTTTTCTGAAGGAATTTTTTTTGAAAATAAATTGTTAAAAAAAGTAATTAATATTTTGATATATTTAATCATTTTCCAATTAAATAAACGACATTATATCCAAGAAGATGATTTGAGTATATTTTGAATAAAAAATTTTCTAATTTGGAAATAATCCTCCATGGTAATATTACACTTTTTTCTTTACTAGTTATTAAACCTATAGATTTATACTGATAAATTTTTAAATTATTATTTTCAACTAATTTTTGAATTTCTTTATGAGTCACGCCAAAACCATTACTTCTAAAAGTTAATCTTTGTAGTAAAAAAGGTATTGACCAAAAATTTAAATGATTATTGAGAACTAATATTCCATTATCACTTAGATGATTCGAAATGAAACTCATTGCATTTTTTCTTAAAAAAGGTTCTGCATTTGGAAAAAACCTAAATGCTGTTATCAGGTCAAACTTTTTATTTAAGTTTATTTTTGTAAAATCTTTATGAATAAAAGTTGTTTTATTTATATCAAGTATTGTTTTGGAGTACTCAAGCATTTTTTCTGATGCGTCCAACAAAGATTGATCTGTAATTTTATTTTCTAAAAACTTAGAAATTCTTCCAGTTCCTGAAGCAAAATCCAATTGATTATACAGTTTCTTGTTATTTAAAAAAATATCAATTATTTTTTTTTCTAAATTCCATATAATTTTTCTGCCAGGAAGATTTTCAAATCTTTGATGATAATCTTCTCCCTTATTAAAATGTGAGGTGGTATAATTTTTTTCCCCCCAATTTTTTTTTTTTAAAGGTTTCAGCAAAAAAATTGAGTAAAATTTTGTGTCACTAAAATAGTTTTTAATGTAGTTTTTAATGGTAATAAGTTTCAATTTTTTAAATGTCAATATAAGTTTAATTTAGATTTGCTATCAATTATCTATATCACAAGTATGATATTGTCGGCACACTAAAAAGCCAAATTACCATGGCACACTATAGGCACAACTGGAGGAAATAAATAAGTGGTAAGGGGAAAATATTTATATTTATAAACTATTAATTATTGAGATCTTAGTTTTTCATAGCACAAACCATAGGTGACGTGCTGAGTTTATTCTCTTTAACAAAGTTGTCTAAAAATTTAATCCTATTAGGTATTGCTTTGAGAATTTTATTTTTTTTCTTTTCAGAAAAGTTTTCTATACATCTTACTGCAACCCAAAAACTAATAGTATCAGCAACATCTTCTCCTCTATTAGTTCTTGCATATTTAGTAATATATTTTCCATCTGCTAAAACAGCAGGGTACCACTTTCTGTCACTTGTGATCTTACCATGAATGCTTAAATGAGCTGACTCATGCATTAAAATCAAATCTTTCAATGCATATTTGTTTTGTGGGTAAAGTATAAATCTTGCTTGATTAAAATCTGCCCACCACCTGTTATTGCCTTTGGCTATAATTATAATTTTAACACCTCTTTCAGTTCCAGTTCCAACTCCTAAATTAGTGTCTTTATAATCTTCACCATATTTGGTGTGACCTTCTCTTAGAAACGAAGGCATTTGTCCCATAGTTTTTGCATATATTAAAGCATACCTTTCAGCTTTTTCTACATTCTTTGCAAAATCTATATCAACCAAAAAAGTAATTTTATGTCCAGAGTTATAAATTGCATGAAATACAAAAGCATCATACTCATAAGCTTTTCTTTTTCCATAATCATTGCCACCATTAGGTTTGCCTGACATTGCAAAAAATTCTTTATTTTCTGATTTTCTTATAAATTTTAATTTTTTTAAATCTGTTGGATCTTCTTTTTTGATTATTGTTTTTAAGTCTCCTAGAGATTTATATACATACTTTTTATTTTTAGCTTCATTGCTTGTTCCAGCATTAGTATAGCTGCTCAACAACAAACTAAGAACCACGATCCCTAAAAGTTTTTTCATAATCTCTATACGTTATAATAATCTAGGCACACTGAAAAGCCAAATAACCCTGGCACACTATAGGCACAGTGAGTAAGGAAAAAAGGCAAATACTTGATTGGACTAAAAATAAAATCTATTATAAAACAACGATAATTAAGTGGCGGGGTAGCTCAGTCGGTTAGAGCGCAGGACTCATAAGCCTGAGGTCAGTGGTTCGATTCCACTTCCCGCTACCATTT
>Ga0307986_10002564_pt1 | contig 12991 bp, 11 predicted proteins | sample EllFjometageno82_FD_203170 | JGI IMG/M metagenome (GOLD analysis project Ga0307986, IMG submission 203170) | Marine microbial communities from Ellis Fjord, Antarctic Ocean - #82 | ecosystem: Environmental > Aquatic > Marine > Unclassified | place: Southern Ocean | collected 2014-10-09
ATGGCAACTTTAATCATGTTTCTTTCGGTTTGATAAATAAATACCAGTTACTATAAATGCGGCTCCAATGAAATGGTATATTTGAAACTTTTCTTTAAGTAAAACTATTGCTAAAATCACACCAAATACTGGCATAAGGTGTAGAAAAATACTAGCTCTATTAGGACCAATTAGCTCTATTGCTTTGTTCCAGGAGTAATAAGCGCCAATAGATGCAAAAAGAGTAACAAAAGATAAAATTAAAAAAAAAGCTTTATTAAATTTAATTTCTTTGCCGTACATTTGCTCACCAATAAACTGAGGAATTAAAAATATTAAACCTATTGAAGCTAAAATTTCAACTAATCCTAAAGTTGAAAATGGTAATTTATTTTTTTTTAATAGACTTGAATATAAAGCCCAACAGAAAACGGCAAGAAGCATCCATGCATTTCCTATGTTGAAATTTAAATTTAAGATTTTACCTAAGTCCGCATTTGAAAAAATTATTAAAACACCAACAAACGAAACTATTAAACCCATAAGTTGAAAAAAATTAAATTTTTCCACTCCTAATATTGAGGATAAAAAAAGAACAAAAACAGGGATTATTGAAATCATTAGTATTGTATCTATTGCTTGTGTGTAATTTAGAGCTAAATAAACTAGCGAGTTAAATGCGCTGACGCTTGTAATGGCTAATATTGTTAAATAAATAATATTTTTTTTAATCAGTTTAATATTTGAAAATATTTCTTTGTATGTAAATGGAAATAATAATAGCCAAACTAGAGACCATCTTAAAAAATTTAAAGTTAACGGAGGTACTTCAAATAGATAGGCAAATTTACCTATTATAAAGTTTACAGACCAAATAAGTGTTGTGCAGATTAATAATGTGTAAGCTAGATATTTCTTTGGCAAAATAGTTTTTAGTTAAATCTTGAAGAATTGTAAGGCGCTAAATCTAGATTAGTATTCTCTTCCGCAACAATTCCAGACACAACTTTGCCAGTAATTGCACCAAGCGTCCAACCTAAATGGTGATGTCCGAAAGCATATACAATATTTTTATTTTTTTGCGATGGCCCAATAACTGGTAAAAAATCTGGTAATGTTGGTCTAAATCCTAACCATTCATCTTCGTGTTTATCTAATGTAGGTAATAATTCTTTTGCGCAACGTATAATATAATCAATTCTTTTTTTTGAAAGTGGATTATTTAAACCACCTAATTCAACTGTTCCAACAGCTCGCATGCCTTGGTTCATTGGTGTTAGTCCAAATCCTCTGTCTAAATTAATAACTGCTCGAGACAAGAGATGATCCATGCCTTTAAAGTGAACGTGGTATCCTCTCTCTGTATCTAAAGGAATTTTTTCACCTAATTGATCTGTTAGCTTTTTTGAAAATGCTCCACATGCGATAACTGATTTTTCGAAATTATATTCTTTTGATTCTGTTTTAATTAAAGTTTCTTGTGAACTTGTTTGTTTAACTTCAGTTACATTTTCTTTAATAAATTTTCCACCTTTCTTTATGTATAAATCAAATAACCTTTTTGAAATTTGGTAAGGATCTCTTGCGTGCCAAGCATAATCAAATAAAACACCACTATCAAATATAGGTTGTAAATTTGGTTCTAGATCTGAAATTTCTGCTTTTGAAACTGGAGTTTGTTTTACACCAAGATCAGCTCTGACTTTCATTTCTAATTTTCTACTTTTTAAATTTTCATTAGTCCATCCATAGAGAATACCTTTTCTTTCAACAAGACCCACTGTATCTATTTCTTTAAAAAGTTCATCATAAGCATCTAAAGATAAGTCTAAGATTTGATGCATGTACTTGGCGGTATGAAGCATAGACTTTGTGTTACAGTTTTTAACAAAATTAAAAAACCATGGAAGCATTTTTGGAACATAATTCCACTTCATCGCTAGTGGTCCATAAGAACTAAATAACATTTTAGGTATATTAACTAAAATATCGGGTCTATTAAATTGTAATACTGCGTAAGGAGAAAAGTGCCCGGCATTACCATACGATGCCATCCTAGCTGGATTCTGCTTGTCAAAAATTGTAACGGGGATATTCTTTTTTAATAGTTGCAATCCAATACAAATTCCTTGGATACCTGCTCCAACAATTCCTGCTGATTTGCAAACATATTTGCTCATATAAACTTGTACTCTAAATTAAATTGAAATTGTAGTGTGATACTTTGTACAAGAAATTCTTGTAATCAGATTGATTAGTCTTTTTTTGTAAGGAATGTTTTTCTAACTGCTTTTGTTGTGTCCATAAAGTTTGTTACTTTATTTTCAATTTTAGAAAGCGGTACTTTTTTTACATTTCCATCTAATCTTGCGCCATCTTCTACTATTAATGATTCAGTAAATTCAAGATCACCTTTAACTTCACCTGTTGCGCCTATAGTTATTTTTTTTGCTGTAACTTTTCCATCAACAAATCCTAAAACGTCTACTTTTTCAGCATTAATTTCTCCAATTACAGATCCTTTTTCTTTTATGACAAGTGCTTTAACATTTACAGGTCCTTTAACAGAACCTCCAAGATCAACGTCTCCAGCTGAATTAACAAGACCTTCAATGGTAAAATCAGCACCAATAGTAGATTTCTCTACTACTAAATTTATTAATTTTTCTTTATTTTCACCGAACATAATTTTTAATTAGCAAAATTTAATCATGTAATTAGAGGTAATACAAGTGTTAATTTAAATTAGTTTTTTAGCCTATAGCGTTATTTTTATAAACGTTACAAGACATAACTATGCCTAGCCCAAACATCATAGCTAACATTGACGAACCGCCGTATGAGAGTATTGGCAGTGGGGCCCCTACAATAGGAAGCATGCCTAAAACCATAGACATATTAACCGCGACATAAATAAAAAAAGCTGTGGAAAAGCCATAACAATATAATTTACCAAAAATACTTCTCGTCATGTTTCCAATTATAATAATTCTAAAGGTTATCAAAAAATATAAAAAAACTATAAGTGCTGAACCTAGGAAGCCAAACTCCTCAGAATATAGTGTAAAAATAAAATCAGTATGTTTTTCAGGTAAAAAATTTAAATAAGCTTGTGAGCCATTTAAAAAACCTTTGCCAAACAACCCACCTGATCCAATTGCAATTTTAGACTGAATAATTTGATATCCCGCACCTAAAGGGTCAGTGTCTGGGTTTAAAAAAGTTAAAATTCTACTTTTTTGATATGGCTTTAAAAAAGAAATAGCAACAGGAGCTGAAATTATAAAAAGCAAAGAAAGGTAAGCAAATAATTTCCACCTAACTCCCGACAGCCAAGTAATTACCATGCCGCTAACTAAAATTAAAATAGCAGTTCCAAGATCAGGTTGAGTTAACACCAGCATAAAAGGAACTAACAACGCGATTACAGGATAAAGTAAATATCTAAACTTATTAACATCACCGGATGATATTTTGTGATAATAATTTGAAAGAAACAAAATAATTCCAATTTTCATTAGTTCTGATGGCTGAAGATTAAATACAAACAGATTGATCCAACGTCTAGATCCTTGTGATTGTACACCAAAAAATTTTACTAAAACTAGAAGTAATATTAATAAAACGAAAATTAACAAACTATAGTCATTCCAAAATCTAATATTGACAAATGAGACTACTAGGAAGAAAAAAAAGAAAACACAAAATCTTACTGCGTGGCTTTTGGAGTGATAATCAAATTGCCCTCCGCTTGATGAATACTGTGCAAAAATACTAATAATACCCAATAACAAGATGGAAAATAATAGCGTGAAATCTAAATGAAAAAATTTATCTCTTATAGCAAACGGTGTGTGTAGCGATGACCTTGTATGTAGCATTAAATTTCTTTACCAAACTGTTGATTTTTTTGTGCGGTTCTAATCTCGTGCCGTTCAATAACCTTCTTTATTACTTTTTTTGCTATTGGTGCTGCAGCGCTACTACCAGAACCTCCGTGTTCAACTAAAACGCTAATAGCATATTTTGGGTCTTGCACTGGTGCAAAAGCAACAAACCAAGCGTGGTCTCTTTCAAGATAAGTAATGTCTACCTGTTTAATTTCTGCTTCTCGTTGTTCTTCTGTAAATCTTTTAATCTGTGATGAGCCAGTTTTACCAGCAAACATAAATTTTTTATCTTTGAGTCTAGACCGATAAGATGTCCCTCCTATTTCATTAGATGCTGCAAACATAGCATCTTTCACAAGATTTATATTTTCTTGATTTCTAAATAGTGGTTGAAGATTAAAATTATATATCTGGTCGTCAGTTGACATAACGTTGCCTGGAGTCTCATTTTTATGGTTAATATAATTTTGTAAACTACCAACCTTTTCATTTTCATCTACTAAAATCCTAGGATTAATTTTAAATCCACCATTTGCTATTTGTGCTGTCATTAAAGTAAGTTGTAAAGGAGTGGTTAAAAAGTAACCTTGACCAATACCGGAATGAAGTGTTTCGCCCAGGTACCAATTTTTACCTATTTCTCTTTTTTTCCACTTTGTATTAGGGACTACTCCAGTTTTCTCTTCGTTATAATTTTGTAAAACTTTTTGTCCTAGTCCAAATTTTTTAGCTGTAGCTGATAACCTGTCTATTCCAAGTCTTCTCGCGACCTCGTAAAAATAGACATCACAAGATTTTTTGATAGCTGTACGCATGCCAACTACCCCGTGTCCTTTTTTCTTCCAGCAATTGAATCTTTCACCATGCAGATCTATGTATCCTTTGCATTTAACAAGGAGTTTGGGGCTAACAATATCATTTTCTAAAGCACTTATGGCAGTTAAAGTTTTAATGGTAGAGCCTGGCGGATAAAGGCCTGACACAGCTTTATTAAGCATAGGCTTGTCCCTATTCTCGGTTAATTCTTTCCATTCTTTACTGTTAACTCCATGAACAAATGAATTAGGATTAAAATTTGGTGATGAAACCATACTGATGATATCGCCATTATGAATGTCCATAACACATATAGCTCCACTAACACCTTGTAGTGCTTCTGCAGAAAACTTTTGTATACTGTGATCTAGTGTTGTTCTGTAAGTTTTTCCTTTTAAACCTTTATCTGTTGCTACCTGTTTTATTTTTTTTCCATAAGCATTAACTTCATATCTAAGATAACCAGGTGAACCCAACATCTGTTCATCTAATGAAGACTCTAGTCCAGTTTTTCCAATTGCAACACCTTCTATGTTTAAATTCTGTAAATATTTTTTGTTTCTAATATCTCTTGGGCTAATTTCAGAAACATAACCAATTGCATGCGCAGAACTACTGTCTTTGTAGTATCTAGCTATAGAAACAACAGGTTGTGCGCCTTCCAGTTCGTGTAGAAATAAATTTACTCTAGAAAACTCTGCCCACGTTAGATTGTCTGAAATAATAGTTGTATCCCAGCTTTTTTTATTTTTAATCTTTTTTTTTAATAAAGATATTTTTCTAGGACTTATATCTATAATATCTTTTAACCTAACAAGAAGCTGGTCAATGTTCGGCGTACTATCAGGGATAACATGAAGTTGATAAATTCTATTATTAGAAGCAATTTCATTGCCAAAATAATCTTCTATTATTCCTCTTGGTGGTGCGATTTTAGTTTCTCTATATCTATTTTTGTCCGCTAACGATCTATATTTAGTAGAATTGTTTATTTGAAGTGATGCTAATCTGCCAAAAATACCAATCAGCACAACAGCTTTGATGGAACTAAGCAAAAACATTCTTCTGCTAATAGTTTTAGTTTTACTAATTATATTTGAGGAATGAAAACTAAGCATTTTTTTTTGAAACTTTTATTTGGTAGCTGTTGAACAAGAAATAAAAAATTGGAAAAAATAAAAATGTAAAAAAGCTATTTCGTAGTAATTCAATGTAAAAAAACGATAGATGCGAAAAGTTATTGATAATAATAAAGTATACTAGGTTTGAAAAAAATAATGCTGGAATAAAAGTTATCCATTCACTTGTCATTTTAGGTCTAAGTGTAACATTTCTTATGTAGCTAGTAAAAAAACATAGCACTAAAAAGCTAAGTGAACTTGTCCCCAGCGGTGTTCCAACCACAACATCGTTAATAATGCCTGCTATAAAAATATGGCCAAGCCCTAGTTCATCGGGAAATTTTAAAATATAAAAATAAACAATAATCATTTGTAAATTAAAGGAAAAAAGTAAAAGGTTTGGCACTTCTTTAAGTTCCTCAAAAGAATTAAATGATAAAGTGTAAAAAATAATCATAGCTAAATTATTGGCAATTATTTCTTTTATTTTAATAAATATTTTCATAATTAAATCTATTTATTAAATTTTCCATTAGTTACATAAACAATTAAAGCTTGTTGTGGGTTAGATAACGATTTGATCTGAACTTTATTTTTTTTATTTAAATAAGTTTTTGCTACTGGCATGCCGCCAGATAAAAAACCATCTTTACCAGAAGTAAAAATAATTTTATTAGGTTCTATTGCAAGATCATCAGGTAGATATTCTAAAATAAGATCTGTTTTTTTTCCCGTACCTGTTAAGATAGCATTAATATCTGTGTCTTCAATGATCACTGGTATCTTGCTATTTAAATCCGTGATTAATAACACTCTTGCACTTAAATAATTTGATTCAATGATTTTTCCAATTAAATAGTTTTTACTAAACACAGTCATACCCTTGACTATACCGTGTTTTGTGCCTTTGTTTACTATCAGTGACTTTAAATAAGGACTCTCTTGATCAATAATTACTCTAGCCAGGATTGCAACATCATCCTCGTTATTTACGGTATTGTCTAGTCCAAGAATTTGTTTTAAATTTTTATTCTCAGTCTTTAGAAAAAGACTATCATAACGACTGATCTTTAATTTTTCTATTTCTTCTTTTAAAATTTTATTTTTATTAACAACGTTAAAATGTTTTTTACTTGTTTGACCTAAATAATTTACAAATTTTCCAGGTGTGGATGCAATAAAAGCAACTTCATACACAAAGTCGTTTAGCACTGCTCTTGTTGATAGCACAACAGGTATAGAAAATTTATCTAAAGTGATTGTAAAAATAGAAAGGATAATTAAAAAAAATAAAGAAAACTTTTGTTTTGTCCCTTTTTTTAGAAGCGCGTATCTTAGCGCTATTACAAAATCATCTCTATTATCTGCCATTTTAGTTTAGTATAAAAATTAATATTCAGACAGCATTGTGGAGAATAGTTCTTCATTCTCTAGAGCTTTTCCTGTGCCTAGTGCAACGCATTCAAGCGGATTATCTGCAATAGTAACTGGTAAGCCCGTATCTTTTGAAATTAACTTATCAATATTTTTCAATAAAGCGCCTCCACCTGTTAACACTAACCCCATATCAACTAAATCAGCAGATAGTTCTGGTGGTGTATTTTCTAAAGCTTCTTTGATTGCGGCCATCATTTGACTTAGAATTGGCATTAATGCTTCACATGCATCTTCTTCAGTAAGTGATATTTCTTTTGGTGTCCCTGTTCTAATGTCTCTGCCTTTCATTAAAAAAATATTATTTGAAGTTGGAATTGCTGTTCCGATTTCTTTCTTTATTTTTTCTGCAGTAGATTCACCTATTAATAAATTAAATTTTTTTCTCATGTAAGAAATAATTGCTGCATCCATTGCGTCTCCTGCAACACGCAAAGATTTAGAATAAACAACTCCACCTAAGGACATAACAGCTATTTCTGTAGTACCTCCACCAATATCAACAATCATTGATCCTGTTGCTTCTGAAATAGGAAGACCAGCTCCAATTGCTGCTGCAATAGGTTCTTCAATTAACTGAACTCTTCTTGCCCCTGCCGCTAGTGCTGAATCTTGGATGGCTTTTCTTTCAACAGGTGTAGATCCTGTTGGTACACAAATCAGAATTCTAGGATTTGCAAATGTGTTTTTAACATGCACTTTTTTTATAAAGTGCTTAATCATCTCTTCTGTTACTATAAAATCTGCGATAACCCCGTCTCTTAAAGGTCTAATAGCTTGAATGTTTCCAGGAGTTCTACCTAACATTGTTTTTGCCTCATCACCGACGGCAAGAACTGTTTTTTTTCCCATTTCGTTAATGATAGCAACAACTGATGGCTCGTTAAGAACTACACCTTTTCCTTTCAATACTACTAGGGTGTTGGCTGTTCCTAGGTCTATTGCCATGTCTTGTGACCAAAAAGATTTAAGAGCTTTCCATTTAAACATTGTTTTTCCTTTGTGTTAAAACGCTTAAACTTTCGTCTGGAGCGCTTCGTTTACGTTTGATTATTAGTTTATTTAATGCATTTAAGTAAGCTTCTGCAGAGGCTACTAACGTATCCGTATTTGCTGCTTGACCTACAGTTGTTTTACCATTTTCTTCAATTCTTACACTTACCGTTGCTTGGGCATCAGTGCCTTCCGTGACTGCATGAACTTGATATAATTGCAGATTAACTTCGTGCTTATATAATTTTTTAATACATTTAAGTATTGCATCAACTGGCCCATCTCCTGTTTCAGAAGCTGTTTTTATTTCACCCATAACTTCAAGTGTCATTTCTGCTCTTTGAGGTTCTCCTGTGCCCGCAACTACTCTTAGAGATTTTAATTTTATAACGTTCTCTTCTCTAATCAAACTATCGTCCACTAATGCTGCAATGTCTTCGTCGTAAACATGTTTTTTTTTATCAGCTAATATTTTAAATTTACCAAATGCTAATTGAATAACATCGTCAGTTACTCCAACGTAGCCTAAATCACTTAACTTATCTTTAAAAGCGTGTCGGCCAGAATGTTTACCCATAACTAAAGAAGTTTTTTTAACACCAACACTTTCAGGCGTCATAATTTCATAAGTTTTACTATTCTTGAGCATTCCATCTTGGTGAATACCTGACTCATGTGCAAAAGCATTTTTCCCAACAATTGCTTTATTAAACTGAACAGGAAAACCAGTTGCATTAGATACAACTTTTGATGCTTTGCTAATTAATGTTGTGTTAATACCTGTGGTGTAAGGCATTAAATCATTTCTAGTCTTCATAGCCATGACAATTTCTTCAAGAGCAGCATTTCCAGCGCGCTCACCTATTCCGTTAATTGTACATTCGACCTGTCTCGCTCCGGCCATTACTCCAGCTAAAGAGTTCGCAACAGCTAAACCAAGATCGTTGTGACAGTGAGTGGAAAGAATAGCTTTGTCAATATTTGGAACTTTATTTAATAAAGTTTCTATGATTGATTTAAACTCTGAAGGAACTGAATAACCAACTGTATCTGGAATATTTATAGTTGTTGCTCCTGACTTAATAGCAAGTTCAACTGATCTACACATATAGTCCATATCTGTTCTTGTTCCATCTTCACAAGACCATTCAACATCATCAGTAAATTTTTTAGCATAAGAAACACTTTCTTTAATTGCATCTAAAACTTCTTCTGGAGATTTATTCAATTTGTGCTTCATGTGAAGTGCGCTTGTAGAAATAAAAGTATGTATTCTAAACCTCTTTGAATGCCCTAATGAATCTTTACAAGCATCAATATCTTTTTTAGTTGCTCTAGCTAAACCACATGGTATTGATTTTTTTAATATTTTACTAATCTCTGTTACTGCCTCAAAATCTCCTGGTGAAGCAATTGGAAAACCTGCTTCGATAACGTCAACTCCTAATTCATCAAACACACGAGAGATTTGAATTTTCTCCTCTAAACTCATTGATGCGCCAGGTGATTGCTCACCATCTCGCATTGTAGTATCAAAAATTATAATTCTATTTTTATCACTCATTATTCTAGGACCAAAGTTTTTAGATTTTGCAATTTTTTGATCAATTCATAATACAATCAAAAAGCGAGTTTGCCAAATATTTTTTATTTTATGGAGTCTGAATTGGTTTTTAGTTCTTCGATTGGTCAACTAATTTGTTTTTACCAATCCAAGGCATCATATCTCTTAGTTTTTTGCCCACTTCTTCAATTGGATGTTTAGCTAAATCAGCTCTCATCTTAAGAAAGTTTTTTTGACCACCTTTACATTCTTCCATCCAATCTTTTGTAAATTTACCAGATTGAATATCTTTTAAGATTTCTTTCATTTTTTCTTTAGACCTGCTGTCCACTACTTTTTTGCCCGAAACATATTCGCCATATTCCGCGGTATTGGATATAGAATAATTCATATTTGCTATTCCACCCTCATAAATTAAATCAACAATTAGTTTAACCTCATGTAAAACCTCGAAGTACGCCATTTCAGGTGGGTAGCCAGCTTCTGTTAAAGTTTCAAAACCATTTTTAATAAGTTCTACAAGGCCACCACATAATACAGCTTGTTCTCCAAATAAATCTGTTTCACATTCATCTTTAAAATTTGTTTCAATAATTCCAGATTTACCGCCACCAATACAAGCGGCATAAGACATTGCAAGATCTCTTGCTTTTCCTGAGCTATCTTTATGCACTGCCATCAAACAAGGTACTCCGCCCCCTTTTTGATATTCGCTTCTAACTAAATGACCAGGGCCTTTAGGCGCAACCATAAATACGTCTAAATCTTTTCTGGATTCAATGAGCTTATAATGAATGTTTAATCCATGAGCAAAAGCTAAACTTGTTCCTTCTCTCATTCTTTGTTCAACATGATTTTTATAAATTTGTGCTTGTAATTCGTCAGGAGTTAAAATCATAACTACATCGGCCCAAGCTGCAGCATCAGAAAGAGACATAACTTTTAATCCTTGGCTTTCAGCTTTTTTTATACTGGAAGAACCTTCTCTGAGAGCAACCACAATTTCTTTTACGCCGCTATCTTTTAAGTTTAATGCGTGTGCATGTCCTTGGCTTCCGAAACCAAAAATAGCAACTTTTTTTTGTTTAATTAAATTTACGTCTGTGTCTTTTTCATAGTACATTTTCATATTTTTCTCCTAATTTTATTTTAAAATTTCAGCTCCTCTTGTCATAGCAACCGCTCCAGTTCTTGAAACACTAACTAATCCTAAAGTCTTTAAGTCTTTAGTTAATTTATCAATTTCCATTCTTAAAGCAGTTACCTGAATAACAAAAGACTTTTTTGTTTTATCTAAGATAATTGAATTATATTTTTTGCATACTTTTTTAACTTTTTCTTGATTTTTTGGTGATGAAACAATTTTAAAAAGTGCAAGTTCCCTAAATAGTATATTTGGGTCACTTCTGTTAAAATCAGCTACTTGATGGACACAAAGAAGTTTTCTTAACTGTAGTTTTATCTGTTCTATAACTTCAGGGGTTCCAATTGAAACAATGGTAATTCTAGACAAATGTTTTAGCTTATCAACTTCTGCTACTGCTAAAGAATCAATATTATAACCTCTACCAGAGAAAAGTCCGATTACGCGTGCTAGCACACCAGTTTCGTTATCGACCCAAACAACTATAATGTGATGGTCGGGTTTTCCAAGTTTTGTAGGTTCGCTATAAGCTGATTTAGGCTTAGCCATTAAACTAAAGTTTTCCCTTCTTCAGAAATTTCTTTTTTGTCTTCTGGACCTAAGAGCATCTGATTGTGCGCTTTACCAGAAGGTATCATGGGATAACAATTTTCCATTTTATCAACCCTACAATCAAAAATAACTGGCTTATCTGTATTTATCATTTCATTAATCTTTTCATCTAACTCACTTGGTTTAGTGGCTCTTATACCTACGCAACCATATGCTTCTGCTAATTTTACGAAATCAGGTAAAGCGGCTGTATAACTCTCTGAATAATTTTTTTCGTGCAATAATTCTTGCCACTGCCTGACCATTCCCATGTACTCATTATTTAATATAAAAATTTTTATTGGCAGTTTGTATTGAACAGCGGTCGATATTTCTTGCATAGTCATTAAAACTGATGCTTCACCAGCAATATCAACTACTAATTTTCCCGGATTTGCAATTTGAACTCCAATAGCTGCCGGTAAACCAAAACCCATAGTTCCTAATCCACCTGAGGTCATCCACCTGTTAGGTTTGTTAAATTTATAATACTGCGCAGCCCACATTTGATGTTGGCCAACTTCAGTTGTAATAAAAGTATCTTTATTTTTTGTAAGTTCATAAAGTCTTTCAACAGCGTGCTGAGGTTTAATTATAGTATCGCTGTTTTTATAATTTAAAGATTTTTTTTCTCTCCATTTGCCAATTTGTTTCCACCATTTTTCAATGTTCTCTTTGTTAACATCTACAAAATTTTTATTTTTTTCTTTAAATCTTTTTATCAAAGCTGAAAGAAAAACATCGACATCACTAACTAAAGCTAGATCTACTTTTACAATTTTGCCTATAGAAGAAGGGTCAATATCAATATGAACTTTTTTAGACTTTGGAGAGAACTCGTCAATTTTTCCCGTAATCCTGTCGTCAAATCTTGCACCAATATTTATCATTAAATCACAATCGTGCATTGCATTATTGGCTTCGTAAGTTCCATGCATTCCCAACATTCCTAAAAATTGATGATCATCACCAGGATATGCTCCTAAACCTTGAAGTGTTGAAGTAATAGGAAATCCAGTTATTGAAACAAGCTTTCTCAACAACTCGCTTGCATTAGGTCCGGAATTAATTACACCACCTCCAGTATAAAAAATAGGTTTAGATGACTTTTTCATCATTTCTATAAGTTGGTCTAATTCTTTTTCAGAAACTTTTTTTCTTACTATGTTATTAAATTTTTTTACAATATCTTTTTTTGTAAAATTATAATTTCCTTTTTTAAATTGAATATCTTTAGGAATATCAACTAACACTGGCCCTGGTCTACCAGATGTAGCTACTTCAAAAGCTGTATGCAAAACTTTAGCTAAATTATTTACATCTTTTACTAACCAGTTGTATTTTGTACACGGTCTTGTAATTCCTGTTGTGTCACATTCTTGAAAAGCATCTGTGCCAATTAAATGCGTTGGAACTTGTCCGCTGATACAAACTAGAGGAATTGAATCCATATAAGCGT
>Ga0307986_10002565_pt1 | contig 12989 bp, 15 predicted proteins | sample EllFjometageno82_FD_203170 | JGI IMG/M metagenome (GOLD analysis project Ga0307986, IMG submission 203170) | Marine microbial communities from Ellis Fjord, Antarctic Ocean - #82 | ecosystem: Environmental > Aquatic > Marine > Unclassified | place: Southern Ocean | collected 2014-10-09
GTAGAACGCTAGTCATTAACCCTAAAGAACCATAACCTTGTGCCATAGTATCAGATTGAACATCACCATCATAATTTTTACAAGCCCAAATATATTTACCACTCCATTTCATAGCACATGCTACCATATCATCAATTAGTCTGTGTTCGTATGTAATTTTTAATTTTTCAAATTTAGTTTTAAATTCTTTATCAAAAACATTTTGAAAAATATCTTTAAACCTTCCGTCATAAACTTTTAGAATTGTATTTTTTGTTGAAAGATAAACTGGCCATCCTTTAATTAAACCATAACCGAAACATGACCTTGCAAAGTCTTCAATTGATTTATCTAAATTATACATTGATAAAGCTATTCCAGGTCCAGGAAAATTAAAAACTTCATATTTTATTTCTTGGCTACCATCTTCAGCCGTCCATTTAACTTCCATTTTACCTTTTCCAGGAACTTTAAAATCTGTTGCTCTGTACTGATCTCCAAATGCATGTCTTCCAATAATTACAGGATCAGTCCATGAAGGAACTAACTTAGGTATATTTTTACAAACTATTGGCTCTCTAAACACCGTACCCCCTATAATATTTCTTATAGTTCCATTAGGAGATCTCCACATTTTTTTTAAATCAAATTCTTTAACTCTTGCTTCATCTGGAGTAATTGTTGCACATTTAATACCAACACCAATTTTTTTAATAGCAGCAGCTGAGTCTATTGTTATTTGGTCATTAGTATTATCTCGACTTTTCATACCTAAATCAAAATATTCAATACCTAAATCCAAATATGGAAGTATAAGTTTACTTTTTATAAACTCCCATATTATTCTTGTCATTTCGTCACCATCAAGTTCAGCAACTGGGTTTTTTACCTTAATTTTAGCCATATTTGAATAATATATATTAGTAATTGTAATTTAGTGCTTTATATACATATTAATAAAAAATTATCAAATAGAAGCTTATGTTAAAAAAAATTTTTCCAAAGATTCATACAGAAGGATACAAATTTTTAGCAATAGCTATTTTTATAACAATCTTTTTATATTTTATAAGTACCTTTCTAGGTTTGGTTGGTTTAATTTTATCTATATGGGTTTACTATTTTTTTAGAGACCCTGAGCGAATTTCAATAAATGATGATAATTATTTAACAAGCCCAGCAGATGGCGAAGTTTTAATGGTACATGAAGTAGATGGTCCAAGGGAATTAGGGTTAGAAGGTAAGAAATTTATAAAAATTAGTATTTTTATGAATGTTTTTGATTGTCATGTTAATAGAACTCCTTGTGAAGGTAAAATTTCAGAAATACTTTACAAACCAGGAAAATTTTTAAATGCGTCACTCGATAAAGCGAGTGAAGACAATGAAAGAAACTATTATAAAATAACAAATAATCAAGGTGAGGATGTTATTGTTGTCCAGATAGCCGGTTTAATTGCTAGAAGAATTGTATGCGAATCTTCAAAAGACCAACAACTTCAACAAGGTGAAAGAATTGGGATGATTAGGTTTGGAAGCAGAGCTGATGTTTATTTTGAAAATTATGAAACATTGGCAAAAGTAGGACAAAAAACAATTGCTGGTGAAACACTATTAGCAAAAAAATAGTTTATGGAACAGCCTAAAAATAATTTTAAAATAGTATCTGATAAAAAGGCAAGAATGATACTTCCTAATGCAATCACTTTGATTGGGGTTTGTATCGGTTTAACTTCAATCAAATTTGCTTTAGATGGAAAATTTGCACTTGCTGTAGTTGCAATATTATTTGCAGGTTTGATGGATGCATTAGACGGTAGAATAGCAAGATTAATTAAAGGAACATCCAAGATGGGTAAAGAACTTGATTCATTAGGTGATGTAATTAGTTTTGGTGTAGCACCTGCATTCATAATGTACTTTTGGAATTTACAATATCTAGATAAATTGGGTTGGTTTGTTTGTTTAATGTACGTAGTATGTGTTGCCTTAAGACTTGCAAGATTTAATGTTAATTCTGAAGAAGAACCATCCTGGAAAGATAATTTTTTTGAAGGAGTACCAGCACCAGCAGGAGGAATTGTAGTTCTAATGCCTCTAGTATTAAGTTTTAGTGGATTAGGAGAATTTTTTTTTAAAATTAATTATAATCTAGTGGTGCCAGCATTTTTTATTATAGTTTCAGTATTATTGATAAGTACAATTCCGACGTATTCATTTAAAAAAATAGTCATACCAAGAGCAATGACAAAATTTTTATTATTTGGAATTGTTTTATTTTTCGGGGCATTATTAGTTTACACATTTAAAATATTAGCAATTACTATACTTTTATACTTATGCATAATTCCAATAAGCTATTTTCATCACAAAAAAATAAAAAAAGAAAAAAATATTATTACCGACATAGATGAGAGTGATGATCTAGAAGATATCTTGTAAATGAAAAAAAATGTAATTGTTTCATTGGCTGACTCAAATTATTTTGAACTATTAAATGAATTAGTTAATTCTATTAAAAGTTTTGAAAAAAGCAAAGATATAGCAATCTGTATTTTAGATGCGGGATTAACAAAGGAACAAAAAATAATATTATCAAAAAAAGTAGATGAAATTAAATCAGCAGAATGGGATATAGAAGTTCCAGCATTTAAGGTTAAGGGAAAAGAATGGTTAAAAAGCCAAGTATCAAGAGCTTTTTTGCCAAAATATTTTCCAAATTATGAAAAATATTTATGGATAGATTGTGATGCTTGGGTCAATGATTGGGCATCTGTTGAATTGTATTTTAAAGCTTGTGAAAATGGTAAATTAGGAATTACCCAAACTTTAGGTCCTGGTTATAAGATAATGTCTAAAGTTAGTTGGCTATTTGGAAAAGTAGCAATAATTAAATCACAGAATTTTAAGCATGCAGTTAAATCTAAAATAGGGTTGTCGAAAGCAAGAAAATTAGCTTTTGCTCCACACATAAATATAGGTGTTTTTTCGTTAGAGAAAAATTCACCATGTTGGACGTCATGGCAAAAGAATCTTGATCAAACATTAAAGTCTGGAAATATTTTTGGTTCAGAGGGTTTGGCTATAAATATGTCTGTGTATATAGATGATTTAGAAACTGAATTTTTGCCATTAAATTGTAATTGGATTGCTAGTAATTTATTGCCTAAATTTGATGAGGTAAAAAATACATTTGTAGAACCTTACTTACCAAACTATAAAATAGGAATTATTCATTTAGCAGCGGGAATTTGGGATGGTGATAAAGATATGAGGTTAGATAAAAGTGTTAAAATTAATATTCAATCTATCCAGAAAAATTTATTATCTAAAAGTTTAAGATTTGGTTTGTAATTGAAAAAAAATAAAATTTCAAAAAATTGGATTAATAAACAAAAAAGAGATATCTATGTCAGACAATCTCAAGTCGATGGTTATAGAGCAAGATCAGCTTATAAATTAATAGAGATAGATGAAAAATTTAAGATATTAAAAAATGGAATATCTGTAATTGACTTGGGTGCATCACCCGGTAGCTGGTCTCAATATATTGCAAGAAGAGTAAAGAGCGGAAGAATAGTTTCGATTGATTTAAAGGGTATGGAAGAAATTGAGAATATAATTCAAATCAAAGGTGATTTTACAGAGGCTGATTCTCAAAAAAAAATTAGAGTGCTTTTTAACTCAAAAGTTGACGTAGTTGTGTCTGACATGGCCGTTAATACAACGGGCATAAAAGATATAGACGCAATATATACTGGTGAACTGGCAATGGAGGCAATGAATTTTTCAAAGGAAATCCTTGTTAAAGAAGGTCGCTTTGTCTCTAAAATTTTCTTAGGTTCATCATTTAATGAAATAGTTGCCCTAGGTAAAAAAATATTTAAAGAAGTGAAGGTATTTAAGCCGAAAGCTAGCAGGAAAGAATCTAAGGAAAGCTTTATTATTTGTAAATTATTAAGATAGAGACTTTAATTTTAAAAAGAATCATATATAAATTATTATGGATCTCATAAAAGAAGCTCTTACATTTGATGATGTAACAATGGCTCCAAAATATTCAGAAGTTTTACCTTCTGAAGTGAACACAAGCACCAAGTTATCCAATAACCTAATACTTGAGATACCATTATTATCTTCAGCTATGGATACTGTTACTGAAAGTAAAATGGCTATAGCTATAGCTAAGTCAGGAGGAATAGGGGTGATTCACAGGAACCTAGATATTAAAAAACAAATACAAGAAATTAGAAAAGTAAAAAAACAAAAGCTCCTAGTTGGTGCGGCTGTGGGTGCGGGCCCATTAGAACTTAAAAGAGCTGAAGCGATTCTGAAAGAAAATATAGATTTAATAGTAGTAGATACAGCCCATGGCCATAGTAAAAAAGTAGCAGAGATAATTAAAGCAATAAAAAAAATGAAAATGAAAAAAACTACATTGTGTGCTGGAAATATAGCCACAGCTGAGGGTGCTAAATTTTTGATTAAACTTGGTGTTGATATTGTGAAAGTTGGAATAGGGCCAGGATCAATTTGCACAACAAGATTAGTAGCGGGTATTGGTGTTCCACAATTAAGTGCGATAATCGAGGTAAAAAAAGGTATTAAGAATAAAAAGACAAAAATAATTTCAGATGGTGGAATTAAATATTCAGGTGATATTGCTAAGGCACTATCAGCAGGTGCTGATGCGGTAATGATAGGATCTTTATTTGCAGGAAGTTTAGAAACACCTGGAAAATTAATAAAAAAAAATGGGAAACTCTACAAAAATTTTAGAGGGATGGGCTCTGTAGGTGCCATGAATAAAGGCTCTGCTGACAGATATTTTCAAACAAAACAAAAAGATACATCTAAATATGTTGCTGAAGGTGTCGAGGGTTTTGTAAAATATAAAGGAGATGTTAAAAGTATAATTTATAAATTAATTGGTGGTCTTAAATCTTCAATGGGTTATCTTGGGGCAAAGAAAATAACTCTTTTAAAAGATAAACCTAATTTTGTAAAAATAACTAAAGCGGGGTTCTATGAAAGTATGGTTCATAATGTCGATGAAGTTAAAAATGAAAGTAAATATTAATGATTAGAAAATTTTATTTAACAATAATTCTTTGTTTATCAATGAGTTTTATTAGCAATGCAATCGGAGAAAATAATTTTTTCTTAGAAGCAAAAAAAAATTATGATGAAAAAAATTATGATGAATCAAAGTTTCTATTCCATAGAAATATAGTTTTTAACCCTAAGGATGAAAACTCATATTTATATTTGGCCAAAATTTATGATTTTGAGAAAAATGAACGACAAAAAGAAAAGAATATTAATACAGTACTTCTACTAAACCCGAAAAATGAAGAAGCAATCTACATTTTAATGCAAATAGAACTTAAAAAATCAAATTATTCAAAAGTAAGTGAATTATTAGAAAATTTCACAATAGTCTGCATAAAACTGTGTGATAACAAGATTTTAATCTTAGAATCATTAAAAAATTTAGAACCTAAAAATGAGTCTTAGTAATAAGTTAAATAAAATACTCATAATTGATTTTGGTTCACAATTTACTCAGTTAATAGCAAGAAGAATAAGAGAGTTAGGTGTATTTTCAGAAATAGTTAGTCATAAGAAAATTAACATTAAGAATGTCTTAAAAGAAAATATAAGTGGGATAATCCTATCAGGAGGCCCATTAAATGTTTATCAAAATAGCAAATTTAAATTTGATAAAAAAATTTTAAAAATAGGTTTACCTGTCTTAGGTATATGCTTTGGGCATCAAATATTGTCTAAGGAGCTAGGTGGTCATGTTAAAGAATCTAAACATAGAGAGTTTGGACTAGTAACTATAAACAAGATTTCAAATAGTATTTTAACTAAAAATTTTTTTAATAAAAAAAATACAAGTAATGTTTGGATGAGTCATGCTGATCAAGTTTCAAAAATGCCAAAAGGTTTTAAAATAATTGCATCTACAAAAAATTCTAAGTTAACTATAATAGGAGATTTTACAAATAATTTTTATGGAGTGCAATTTCATCCCGAGGTAACACATACCACTAAAGGAAAAATTTTACTGCATAATTTTCTATTTCTAATTTGTAAAGTAAAAAAAAATTGGTCTCCTAAAAATCAGAAGTTAAAATTAATAAATGAAATTAAACAACAGGTTGGTGATAATAAAGTAATTTGTGGTTTATCAGGAGGGGTTGATAGCAGTGTAGTTGCACAACTATTAAGTAAAGCCATAGGAAAAAATTTAATATGTATATTTGTTAATAATGGTCTTTTAAGAAAAAATGAAGAAATACAAGTAGTGAACACATTCAAGAAAAAATTAAAAATGAATTTATTATATGTGAATGCTGAAAAAGAATTCATCAAAAAACTAAAAAATGTGTCTAATCCAGAAAAAAAAAGAAAAATTATTGGAAATTTATTTATTAAGATATTTGAAAGATATGCAAAAAAAATAAAAAATGTGAAATATCTTGCCCAAGGAACTTTATATCCAGACCTAATTGAAAGTAAATCAGTAACCGGAAGTCAAACTTCTAAAATAAAATCACATCATAATGTTGGTGGTCTACCCAAACGTATGAAACTTAAATTAGTTGAACCACTTAAATTTTTATTTAAGGATGAAGTTAGAAAATTAGGTTCAGAACTAAAATTATCAAGAGATATAATATCTAGACACCCATTTCCTGGTCCTGGATTAGCAATAAGAATGCCAGGAATTATAACAGATGAAAAAATAAAAATTTTAAAAGAAGCAGATTACTATTTCATTAAAGCTTTAAGAGATCATGGTTTATATCATAAAATTTGGCAAGCATACGCAGCGTTACTACCAGTGAAAACTGTTGGAGTAATGGGAGATAATAGAACCTATGAACACATTTGTTTATTAAGAGCTATTACTTCTGAGGATGGTATGACAGCAGATTTTTTTGATTTTCCAAAAGGTTTTATGCAGTCAATTTCCAACCAAATTATTAATAATATAAAGGGTATAAATAGAGTAGTTTATGATGTTACTTCTAAACCTCCTAGTACCATTGAGCTAGAATAAAAAATTAAATGAATAAAAATATTTTTAAAATAAAATCGAAAAAAGATAAATCAAAAATTGTTTGTCTTACAGCTTATTCTAAGAATATAGCATCTATAATAGATAAACATTGTGATATTATTCTAGTAGGAGATTCTCTTGGCTCCGTACTTTATAATTTTTCCTCAACTAAAAAAGTATCCTTGGATATGATGATTGAACACTCCAAGAGTGTAAGGATGGGTGTAAAAAAAAGTTTAATGGTTGTTGATATGCCACACAACACTTATCGTAATCCAAAAGAAGCACTTAAGAATGCAAAAAAAATTATTTCAAAAACTAAATGTGATGCAGTTAAGCTTGAGGGTGGAAAAAAGATTTATAAAATGATTCAAATTTTAGTCAAAAATAAAATTCAAGTGATGGGTCATCTGGGCGTACTACCACAATCTGCAACTAATTTTAAATTTAAAGGAAGAAAATTGAATGAAAGAAAAAAAATTCTAGAAGATTCTAAGCTTTTAGAAAAAGCGGGTGTGTTTTCAATAGTTTTGGAATGCATAGAAAGTTCTTTAGCAAAAGAAGTTACAAAATTACTTAACATACCATCAATTGGAATTGGTGCATCAGTAAACTGTGATGGACAAGTTTTAGTTACAGACGATCTTTTAGGATTAAATAAGATTAGTGCAAGATTTGTAAAAAAATACTCTAATGTGGAGCAACAAATAAATAATGCTACATTAAGATTTAAAAAAGATGTAATTAAAAAAAAGTTTCCTACTAAGAAACATTCCTACTAAATTAAAAATATTGCTTAAAAGTTTCATTGATTGACAAAACACCAAAATCATTTAATCCGCCAATTATTAATTGTAGAGCTACAATCAAAATGAAACCTAAACCTACGTAAGCTATCCACAAGTGTTTTTGAATATAATTAGCTAAATAAGTTGCCAAAGCACCGGTTAATACAACTGATAAAATAAGTCCAAATATCATAAATCCAAAGTAACCCTTTGCAGCACCAACTACACCAATTACATTATCAAAACTAATTGTAATATCTGCAAATAAAACCTTATAAATACTCCTCACAAAAGAAGGCTCTTTAGATTTCTTTGTAGGGGATTTAATCTTATTTTTCATTTCAACTAAATCCTTTCGTAAATCATTCACAATCCAAATCAAAAGAAAGCCACCTAATATTTTTATATAGTAAAATTCAAATAGGTAAGTAGCAAAAAGTGCAAAAATGATTTTAAAAACTAAGGCCCCAGCCACGCCCCATATGATTATTTGTTTTCTATTTTTTGGTACAAAGTTGGCAGCGATTAAACCAATAATAATTGCATTATCCGCAGCTAAGATGATGTCTATAAAGATAATTTGAGTTAAAATTATTAATTCTTCTATCAAGGTGTATTCATAATATAAAAAATCTATGATAATTCAATCATATTCACTTAATTAAATTTTTTAACACCACATACTCATCACATGCACAATTTTTTATAACTTTTAATATCTCTCTAGCTTTTTCAATTCTATTTGTTTCAAAATAAAGATTACCAAGATTTTTGTTTATATTGATATGTTCAGGTTCTATTGCTAACCCTTGCTCATAATATATTTCTGCCATCATAATATCTCCAATTTCTCTTAGGTTAGATCCTAGATAATTAAGTATATTAGCATCATTTGGATTTTCTTTATTTGCTTGAATAAAAAAATTGATAGAATCGTTAAATCTTTGTGTTGCTTTATTGACCTTTCCTTTTTTTTTATATTTTTCTGCCTGTACTAGAGCATCATATCCTTTTTTGTAGTTGCTATTTTTAAGTATTAGAAATGACGAATCATCACTACCATCAGATTTTGCACCTTTTGCATCTTCCGCAGAATAAACAGCATTATTTAATGAAAATATTATAAAGATGGTAATTATGAATTTTTTAACATCAAACACAAATTTAATATTTAGATTTTTTAGTACCTTGAATTATTTCTTTTAATTCATCATATTCTTTACACTTACAACTTTCTAAAACTTTTAGTCTTTCTTTAGCTAAATCTAGCCTATTAGTAGCCACGTAAAGTTCTCCGAGGTATTCATTTATTCCTTTATGGTTAGGTTCGATTTTTAACCCAAGTAAATAATACTCTTCTCCTTTTTTATAATCTCCGAGTTTTCTAGTAGTAAACCCTAAGTAATTGAGTGTATCTGCCTGTGAAGGTATTTCTAAATTAGACTTTAAAAGAAGTTTTTGTGCTTTCTCATATCTTTTTTGTGCTTTTTCAGTTTTACCTTTTTTTTCATATTTCTTGGCAGCTTTAATTAAATTATTTGCTTTTTTGTAGTTGGATATTTTCTGCAAAGAATTATCACTGTCATTATTACCACTGCTTCCAGCTGCAAAAATAGAAGTGTTAAAAATTAAAAAAATTAGTATTAAAAATAAATATTTTTTTATCATAATTATATAAATTTAGTCATTTTGTTTAATGGTTTTAATTCAAAACCATTTTTAGTTAAATATTGTCTTATTGTCTTAGCTGTATCTAATGCATTCTTATTATCACCATGTATGCAAATTGAGTCAATTTCACAAGGTATCTTTTTGCCGCTAAGGCAATTTAATGATTGGTTTTTAACCATATTAAAAACATGTTCTTTAGCAATATTTGGATCAATAATAAGAGCATTTGGTTTTGATCTAGATATTAAATTACCATCATCCTCATAATTTCTATCAGCAAATATTTCACATGCAATTTTCATATTTAATTTTTTTGCAGCTATTTCCATTTTAGAGCCAGTTGGCACAAGATAAATAATATTCTTATTAATGCCATAAATAGTATTTGCCAGTATTGTTGCTAACTCTAAGTTTTCACAAGCCATATTATTTAATGCGCCATGAGGTTTAATATGAGTCACTTCTTCACTTTGTTCTTGAGCAAAATTTTGTAGGATTTCATATTGATCAATTATTAGTTTTTTGATTTCTGATGAATTTAAATTAATCTTTTTTCTTCCAAAGTTTTCTGGGTCATTAAATGAAGGATGGGCACCTATACTAACACTATTTTTCTTAGATGTTTTAATAACCATTTTCATAGTCTCATCATCCCCCGCATGAAAACCACAAGCTATATTTGCTGAATTTACAATGGTTAATAAAGCAGGATCATTTTCTATAGAATGAAATTTTGATTTTTCACCTAAATCACAATTGATATTAATTTCCATAACTTAAAGTGTAGAGTATAACATGTCATGATCAAAAATATATCTAATCTTGGTGATGCAGCTGTATATTGTGATTTTGGATCGGATGTAAATGAAAAAATAAACCTAAATGTTATTAGTTATTTTAATAGTTTATCAAAGTTAATTGAAGAACGTAAGATTATTGGAATAGATAATATTATACCATCTTACAACAAGTTAATTATTAGTTTTGATTTATCTTTAACAAATTATTTAGAAATAAGAACAGCAATCTTAAATATAAATGTAGATAATAAAATTAGTAACAACCATAAAAATATCAAAATACCAGTTTGCTGTGATGATGAATTTGGGTTAGATTTTAATAGACTTTCAGATAAGACAAAGCTTTTAAAAGAAGAGATATTAGAAATATATTTAGATAAAGAATATTTTTGCTATATGACAGGATTTATTGCTGGTATGCCATTTTTGGGAGATATTAATAAAGACATAAGATGTGATCGATTAGAAACACCAAGAGTTAAAGTGCCCAAAGGTGCTATAGGTATAACTGAACAATTTACAAATATTTACACATTTGAAAGTCCTGGCGGATGGAACATTATTGGCAATACTCCTCAAAAAATTTTTGATCAATCAAATTTAGAAGAACCAGTGCTAATTAAACCAGGTGATAAAGTGAATTTTTATCAAATATCCAAAGAAGATTATTTAAATTGGAATGAGTAATACATATTTTGAAATTTTAAGACCAGGAATTAACACAACTGTCCAGGACAAAGGAAGAAAGCATATGTATCATGTTGGTATTGCTATAAGTGGTGCCATTGATCAAAGAAATTATAAATTAAGTAATAAAATAGTTAATAATGATTTAAGTGAAGCGGTTATAGAATTTGCATATCAAGGACCACTGCTAAAACTAAAAAATGGTAAAATTAACTTTAGTATAACTGGAGACGTACTCTTTAAGATAATTAGAAAAAATTCCAGTGATGAAAATGGTATATGCTATAAAAATTATATTTTAGAAAGTGAAGATCAGATAGATATAATATCAACAAAAAATACTGTTTACGGATATTTAGCAGTAAGCGGTGGTTTTGAATTAGAAAAGGTTTGGAATAGTTACTCAACAAACACCAAAGCTAATGTTGGATCAAATAATGGAAAAAAATATTCTATAGAAGATAAAATTTTTATAAAAAATTCAGATTTACAAGTAAATAAAGCAAAAGAAATACACTATAACCTACCTTCAGATAACGTAATTAGAGTTATCAAAGGTACAAATTTTGATTTTTTTTCAAGTAAAGCGCAGAATATTTTTTTCAAAAAAGAATTTTTAGTTACTAAACTTGCAGATAGAATGGGTATTCGGCTAAGTGGTCATGAACTAGAAAATATTGTCAGTGCAAATATTAAATCTGAAGGCCTTGTTAGAGGGGTCATACAAGTACCGGGAGATGGTAATCCTATTGTTATGCTTTCTGATCATGGTACTATTGGAGGGTATCCGAAAATAGCAGTTGTTATTTCAGCTGATCTAGATCGTGTGGGTCAATTTACACCAGGTTCTATCATAAGCTTCAAAGAAGTAAGTCTTGAAGAAGCTCAGAATATATTTAAAGCATACACAGATGAAACAAATAGATATTTAAATGAATGTAATTAAAAAAATACCAGGGCCTATATTAATATTTATGGGGGCATTTAGCTTGAGTTTCGGTGGTTTAATAGTTAAATCATTTGAAGGTTCTACGTTATGGCAAATATTGTTTTGGAGATCACTTTTTTTTTCACTCACAGTCCTAATTTTTTTAATAATCACCTATAAAAAAAAATTATTTAGAGCATTTTATGAGTCAGGCCTACCAGGTTTATTTAGTGGAGTTATTTTATCATTTGGTTTTTGTGGGTATGTTTTTGCAATGTATAATACGACAGTAGCAAATGCTAATTTCATTATTTCAACGCAAATATTATTTTTAGCAGTTTTTGGTTATTTTTTTTTAAAAGAAAAAATCTCAACAATTACACTAACATCAATTATTTTAGCAATTACAGGTGTTTTATTAATGGTAGGCAGCTCATTGTCCCCGGGAGAAATGTCTGGAAATTTAGCAGCTTTTAGTATGCCTATTACATTTGCCATCCTAATTATTATTGTTAGAAAATTTCCTCATGTTGATATGGTGCCAGCTCAATTTATAGCCGGTGTAAGTTCATGCGTTATTGGATTTTTATTGTCAGAAAAAATTATGGTTTCATCACATGATATTATGCTTGGTTTCACAGCAGGTTTTTTCCAAGTAGGCTTTGGTTTTATATTTATAACTATAGGTGCACGAAGTACACCTTCTGCCATGGTTGGAGTAATTATGTTGTCTGAATCTATTTTAGGGCCAATGTGGGCCTTTTTATTCGCAGGTGAAAGACCATCATTATTTACATTAATTGGTGGAGGAATTATTCTTTTTGGAGTACTTTTTCAATTTTATGCGATATTTGTTTCAGATAAAAAACAAAAAATTACAAGTTGACTCTGACATTCATCTGGTAGATTATTATTTTATACGGGAGAGACTACAAAACATCGTAGCGCCGAAGGAGCAACCACCCAGGAATCTCTCAGGCAAAAGGACCGTAACATATTAACTCTGGAAAGAGATTAAGTTCTCGCCGACGGAATAAAACTCTCAGGCAAACATACAGATGGGT
>Ga0307986_10002567_pt1 | contig 12983 bp, 20 predicted proteins | sample EllFjometageno82_FD_203170 | JGI IMG/M metagenome (GOLD analysis project Ga0307986, IMG submission 203170) | Marine microbial communities from Ellis Fjord, Antarctic Ocean - #82 | ecosystem: Environmental > Aquatic > Marine > Unclassified | place: Southern Ocean | collected 2014-10-09
AAAACCCGCTCATCCAGACGTACCCGTCGTGTTCGGTCCCGGCGTGTTCGGTCGCGTCGTTCATCCAGACGCACTCGCCGTTCTAGAAGTGGAGGCCGCAAGCGCCGTTCGTCCAGACGCAGTCGCAAGAGCCGCAAGAGCCGCAAGAGCCGCCGTTCCCGTAAAAGCCGCAAGAGCCGCAAGAGCCGCCGTTCCCGTAAGAGCCGCCGTTCCAGAGGCGGTCGCAGAACCCGCCGCCGTTCCCGCAAGAGCCGCAGATCCCGTAAGAGCCGCAGATCCCGCCGCCGTTCCCGTAAGAGCCGCCGTTCCCGCCGCCGTTCCAGAGGAGGTCGCAGAACCCGCCGTTCCCGCAAGAGCCGCAAGAGCCGCAAGAGCCGCAAGAGCCGCAAGAGCCGCAGATCCCGCCGCCGTTCCAGAGGTGGAGGCCGCACACGTAAATGCTCCCGCAGTCGTTGCGTTTACACATCTAAGACCGGTCGCTGCTCTAAAAGAAAGACTGCTAAGAAAAAAACTAAAAAGAGAAAAACTAAAAAGAAGAAAGCGACCAGAAAACAGCCGAAGAGAAAAACTAAAACAGCAGCCAACAAGAAACTTAAATCAATGGTAAAAAAGAAAACTAAGAAGAAGAAAGCAACCAAAAAGAAGAAAGCAACCAAAAAGAAGAAAGCGACCAAAAAAAAGAAAGCGACCAAGAAGAAGAAAGTAACCAAAAAGAAGAAAGCGACCAAGAAGAAGAAAGCGACCAAAAAAAAGAAAGCAACCAAGAAGAAGAAAGCAACCAAAAAAAAGAAATCGTCTAAGAAGAAATCGTCTAAAAAGAAATCGTCTAAGAAGAAAGCAACCAAAAAGAAAGCAACCAAAAAGAAAGCAACCAAAAAGAAATCGTCCAAAAAGAAATCGTCTCACCACAAAGCGTGGGACACCGTAGCAAACTCGCCAGGAAGAAAACAGCCTAAACGCAATGCCAAGAAAGCTGTTAACTACAAATATTAAGTAATTTAATATAAAATTTTTTTATTTTATTAATTAAGAAAAAATTAGTAACTGTTACCAGTCCAGTTTGGACCAACACCGTCAAATACTACTCCTTTCGGGAATTCCGTAGGGTAAAAACTTGTAGGATTGTATTTAGGGGCGCATTTATGACCACCTCTTTGTTTTCTTCTAGACTTTCTAGCTTTTCTTCTAGACTTTTTAGATTTTCTTCTAGACTTTTTAGATTTTCTTTTTTTAGACTTTCTTTTTTTAGACTTTCTCGATTTTCTGTTGCGGCCACCTAATCCTATTTTCGATAGATCTCCTGTTGATAGTGACGATAGTGATGGTAGTGACGATAGTTCTGCTGATGGGCGCTGTTGCTCCCGTTCTACTGCCTCCCGTTCTACTGCCTCCCGGTCTGCTGCCATACGTTCGGCTGCTTCACGTTCGGCTACTCCTCTCGACATACCCATGTCGTTGTTGACGTCGACGTTAGTAGTCGGCTGAGCCAATAATCCCTTACACATTTCTATCTTGCAATCTTTATTAATCAAGTTGCTGCCAGGAATATCACACCAGCTGAAGCCACCGCTCTGATTTCTCTTTCTATTAGTTCTTCTTTGTTTCATTTATAATATATATAGAAAAAAAAAATGTTAGATATAAGTAAAATATGGATAGTGCTTATGTTTGGACAAATGTAAGAGGTTATGGTGAAATTAGAGTTAATGATTTTTCTCTAATTAAACAAAACAATAGATTTATATACAATAGAATTCCGGCACTATCAGGGCCTAGTTTTACAAATGTTGACCGCGGCGCTTGCTGGTCGACACCGTTTAATTCTCCGTATTGGCAGAGACACTTTGAATTCTATAACTATCAGGTAGACGCTGAATCTGCACAAAAATAGGACTAATTATCTTTTCTTAGTTTTCTTAGTTTTCTTAGTTTTCTTAGTTTTCTTAGCTTTCTTAGTTTTCTTAGCTTTCTTTCTACAAGTATTACCCTTGTGGTTCTTCTTTTCACATCCACTGGCTCTATAATGTTCTATTTTTTGACAATAACCTTTGTAAGATTTAGATTTCTTACTATTATATTTACATATAAAATCGTACATCCATTTTTTCATAACTGAACGACATTCTAGAATACTTTGAATTGGTTTCTTTTTTAATTCTTTTTCTAGTATTACTTTAAATTTTTTATCTGGAATAACTTTTGGTAGGGTTATAAAAAACAATTCGTAATGGAGTTTTTTACACCGTTCGCATTTCTGTTTTGTAGGATAATTAAACGCAACACTAGATATAAAATTCATTCCTTCATTTCCAGCCCGCCACGCAGGATCTTTAATATTATTTTTATACCTTCGTCTTACCAAAGAATAAGATGGGTCTTCTTCATTAACAAGACCTTGCTTTCTTAGCTTAGCACTAACCATATTATGTATGTCATACATCCATTTGCACAGTGTTTCTTTTGATTCTACCGCGTTCTCTATTGGTTTTATACCTATGTATTCCTTGAAAGATTCCCGGCAATATTTACATGGAAGAACTTCACCTAAAACATTGAAAAAAGTAGTTATATCAGCTTTTTGTTGTAGACTAGGTTTCATGGGAAAACATTCTGTTATAGTGTGTAATAGTTTCCAACCGGACGGTCCCCAAAACTTTGTATCCATTCTATATAGTTTCTATATATATAGTTCTGATTTTTGTTTTAAGGTTTTAAAAAAATCAAAACTATATATAAATATGTCCTGTGAAGTCGGACGTGAAGAATGTGATAGCGTAATACAAAACGGTAGTCAACTCTGTGAATGGAGGGATGAGCGGTGCCAGCTACGGACAGGGGGGTCGCCGCCATCTAACTCTGACGGATCCATGCCAGTGCCGGTCTGGTCTGATCAAGGGTCCATTTCATCAGTGGCCTCAGGGCCTAGGGCCACCATTGGACTCGCGTCAGGTGCCGATTCAGGTGAAGGTGTTGGCGCTGCTGCTGCGAGAAGGCGAAAGCTCTTGAATTTTAGTGTATTGTCTCGGGGCGGTCGGAAATCTAATTCTAAAAGAAATAAGAAATTAAAAAAATCTAAACATAATATAAAAATGGTTAGAAGAACAAAACGCACAAAAAAAAGAACTAAGCAGCGTGGTGGTAAAATATCTTCTGGATATTACTTTGGTAAGTCAGTATATCCGGGTACCGGTCAGCCTGAAGTTATAGGCTACACTAGCTGTTCGCAACCTATTATTGAAGGTATGGATTCGGCGTTCCAGGCTGCTTCAAATCTTAAAGGTGGTAAAAAACGCCGTCGTAAGACACAGAAGCGTAGAAAGTCTAGAAAATCCAGAAAGTCTAGAAAAAAAACTATAAGAAGAAGAAGACGCTAAATAGTTTACTTAACCTTTTTAATAACAATGTCGAGTGGGATTGAGTTGGCGCCAGGCGCCGGGAAGTTAACGGCATAAGCTTCATCCACATCAATATTGTAATTTTTTTTCAGCATGTCAATATACTTAGTTACCTGACAAACAACTTCATCGCCCATATTTTTAGTTGTCTTTAGTTCCAGAAGGTAATACTTATTGTTGTCTGTATCGTGAATAAAGATATCTGCCCTTTCATCACCAATGGTATGCGAAATACCGTCGGAGTCTGTAAACATTACGCCAATATGTTTCTCGGTTTCTACACCGTTAAATAACTTTCTTAGCTGGATTGCTAAAGCTTTCTGATAAGTGCACTCAGAATGCCCTGTCCTTAGCTGATCAAACACATACTTACTGTTCTCGTTCAATGTATCAATAAACTGCATTATAGTATCTAATTTATAGATTAATACCATTTTCAATTTTATTTTTTGAAGATCCTTAATTAACTATTTTTTTAATTGTTGTCCAATAAATGATAATACTTATAACAAGGTAAAATAAGGTTCGATAAAATTCAGGGTCAAATAAATAAGTGGATGGATTAGTTAAACAAGACAGTAAGTATGTCATTGATATGATACTGGTATACTTTATAATATCGTCTAATATTGGTTTATACTTAGAATAGTTGTTATTTAATGATATTTTATGTAAATTAGTCATATTAAGTAATCTAATTTTATTTTAAGGTTTGCTCCGCGCGTGTTAAATTCAATAAAAAAAAATATATTAATTTACAAAATGTTTGATAGTTTTAAATTAAGTACATCCCATATTATTCTTATTAGTTTGTTTATATTAATCTTAGTTATTGCACTTCTCGGATATATCGAAACAAGCAAGATAAATTCTAGAATTGAAAGAGTATCATACCAATTATCGAAACAGACAGATAAATGTATGAATATGGGGCCTATTAATTTTAAAGAAGAGAACAAGTCGACAAACAAGTCTACAAATGAATCTACAAATGTATCAATGGACGAGCCAAAAAATAGTTCTTCTAGTGGACATGAAGAAAAAGTTATTTTAACTGAATCTAAACAGGCATTTTCCCCGAATGTTCCGGAGGAGGATTCTGCTTTTTCACTTGGTGCCATATTTAAAAATCTAGATTCAACAGGGAAACCGCAGAACAAGATAGAAGAACTAGAAGAAATAGGTGGAACTGATAAAATAGAAGATGATAGTGAATTTGGTGAAAGTTCTGGTGAATACTCTGATGAATATAGTAGTGAGGAAGAAGATAAAGAAGATAAAGAAGATACAATCGATATCTTAAAGGACGAATTAACTATAAATCTTAAGAAATACGAAGAACACGACCTAAATACTAAAAGTCTTAAAGAATTAAAAACTCTATGTGATGAAAATAAAGTAGCGAAATACGGTAACAAAGATAAAATGATAGACAGACTATTAAATCTATAAAAAAAATATATTAATACTATATAAAATGTCTTGTAAATACACCAGTGATAACTTTCATAAAACTTGTCCGGCTAGAATGGCAGACGGAAGATCTTTAACAGATTACCGTTCCAGCTGCACTATGAATAACCTTGTTAGAGCAAGTAATTCAGTAACTAATAGTTTTGAATACAGACTATTTTTAACTAGAAACGCTGAAACTATTATGGATATTAATGAAACATACAATGAAAAGAAAATGGCATGCCCCGCTTACTATGGTTCCTTAGTTCCCGAAAAAACAATTTTAAGATGCACACCAGAAAGCTGTGACATCGAAACAGTTAACGAATTAGGTATCGGTCAAGGAAGAGATTTCGGTGTTGGGTCTGGTTGTGATTCATTAGCAAATGTTTCAAACCTTAGAAGTAGAATCTACGTTCGGGATCCAAATGAAACAAACTGCTGTGCGGAGTCGTGGACAAGTAAGGGTGGATATCCATACATTGAGAACAATTTAACAATTTCACCCAGAGCGCCAATTGGTGGACTATAAATATTTTTTTTTTCTTTATACATTATAAAATGTGTGATACCAAGGAACAATATTTACAGGCTTTTGATACTCCTGAATGTAGTGGTTCTATTTCTAAAAATCAGGTAGGGGAAACTATTATTAGAGGAGAAATTAAAAAAGGTCCATCTAATGCTAAGGTTGTATATTGGGCTGCTGCGCCCCCTACTTATTTACAATCCTATTCAGGAAGTGGTCTGCCATACGCCAACCCTGAAATGGCATATGAATCTACACCTAATAGAGGTATAGTTAGAGCTAAAAATGGAAAATTTGCGGTAAAGTTATATTTCCCTAATAGTTTCTATATAGACTTAGGAACAACCTATGTTCCACCCCACATTAATTTTGAAGTATGTGATGGCAATAAAAAACATAGTTACGCGGTTCAGTTAGGTGAAGGTATTCCTTACCGGACATTAACCTTTGCTCCTCCGCCAGGAACAAGACCAATGACAGGACCAATGTTCTATGAAAAAAAGAATCCTGATCAGGCTGATTTAAGAACACAAGAACAGATATTAAGAGATAGTGCTTTCCCTGAGGATAACAAATATGCAGCGGATTATTGGGGAGGTAAACCACCATACTAAAAAAATATTTAAGCGCCAATATTAACACTTTCAAATCCTTGGACGAAAATGTATAGAGCTATCATAAATATCATGAATGTAATAACTTCGGAAACTAGGGTTCCGATCGGGAATGAGAACGGGCCGAGGTCAATGTGGGCCTGTTTCCAATCGTATAGGCTGCCTACTTCATTGAAGACAGGGTCTAGTAATGGCATAACTAGGTTGTCGATAATAGCTCTAACAAAGTTGTTAATAGCTAAACCAAGGGCAATCGCAACGGCAACACCGAAGTTTTTGCGGATAACAGAACGGGCATCAGAAAAAGTAGAAACTAGAGACATTTTTTTATATACATAGAATATATTTTTTTTATTGAATTATATTAAGTATGGTAAACTTTAAAGGAGATTTAAAAGAGTTTTTTACAAACAATAATATATCCCATTTAGCCCTGGGTGTTATTATGGGTAATGCAGGGGCTATTGTTATTAAATCATTCATGGAAAATATTATAGTTCCGGTAATATCTAGTATAGAAGATGTTTCTCCTAAACAATGGAAAAACAAACATATTGGAGTGTTCGGAATACAATTAAAATTAAGATTATTTCTAAGCGATTTCTTTACTTTTGTATTAACAATTCTAGTAGCATTTGTATTTATTCAGTACATTACTAAACCCCTGTTATCCGTTGCTAAATCTAAATAAGTTCTAGGGCTATTTACTGTTTCCACCTGGTCTTACAATTCAAACACGTAACAAATACTGTCATGGGTTCATCCGCAGACCTAGTCTGAACTTCATAATAAGAACATTCCCTTTTTTTGCACTTACGGCAAAGGAATACATCTGTCATAGATTCCGGTTTCATTTCAAAGAGCAGTTGGTCCCGTTTCATTTTTTCGTCCACTTTTTCTTTCCAAAATCTGGGAAATAATTCGTGATTTTGCATAGTAGCTATATCTTTACTTTTAATTTCACCATTATTTAATTTATCTAGTAGTTCATCATTTTTTACATAGGTATCCTTGTTTAAGTTGGTGTAAATTGATCTTACCTTATTAAAGTAAATAGTCTTAAACCCTGGATTGTCCCATGTTCTAATAATATGTTCTTCCCTGGCTTTTTTAATAGAATAATTATAAATACTAATTTCTACATTTCTAGAACGATCATGATACTTAATTATAGTATCTAGTTTATCTACTACTTTTTTTCTGATAGGATCTTCTAGATTTGTCATAATTCTATTATTTTTAATAATATATATTTTCAATTTTAAATAACTTTATTAGTCGTCTAGGCTTCTTCTAAGTCTTCTTCATCTGAATCAGTTTCAGAAACTAGTTCGAGGGTTTCTTCGTCTTCCTTTGGTGCATCTTCAGGCGCCCAGTCCTCGTCCGTAGATAGTCCATCGTCGTCGTCTACTATAAACTCTAAATCTTCCGGTTCTGGTTCTTCATCGCTAGAATAACTATCTTCGGAGCCTAAATCTTCAAATCCTCCTAGTAATTCTTCATAATATTTAGCATATTCATCAATAGTCATACTGACTAATTCGTCGTCCATGTATTTTAAGGCAAACGAATCCGCAAACAGTAAATCAGTGTCTGATTTCTTAAAGTCATCTAAATAGTATTTAGCCGAAGGTGGTAGGTCATGACTATTTTCTTGACCAGATTTACCTTCGGTGTATCCATGTATATCTAAACGACAGTTATCAATATTATAGCTATATAGTCTAATTGGTTTCACAGTCATTTTAAAGCGCTTATCTGTGACATTAAATAATAAATCATTTAAATTATCCTCTACGGTAATTTTTTTATTTAAAACATTTCCATTCTTTTTTAAAACAACAAAATTTAGTCCCTTCATTTTATTTTCTAGTTTCTTAAACTTTAAATAGTATTTTCTGTATATATATAAATGACTGAAGAACCTTTTCTAGATAAACATTCCAGTGAAGAAAGATGTAATGAGAGTAAGCGAATACTCGAAAAATATCCTAATCGTGTCCCTATTATTGTAGAAAAAACAGCGGGATCCGATATTAATGATATTGATAAACGTAAATTTTTAGTTCCAAATGATATAACTGTGGGTCAGTTTACTTATATTATTCGTAAACGAATTCAGCTTCAACCTGAAAAAGCGATGTTCATTTTTGTTGAGAATATTTTACCACCTTCTGCTTCCTCTATTAGTGACATCTATGAAAAACACAAATGTGAAGACGGTTTTCTATATGTCAGCTACTCTGGAGAGAATACCTTTGGTTGCTAAATTAACTTAAAGTTATTTTTACTAAGATAAATATGAAAGAAATTTATCAGCTCAATAATGGAAATATTAATATTCCTATTAATATTTTTCTAAAAGAAAAAAACAAGTATAAAACAATTAGGACAGAAAAAAAGAGATACTTATACAATAATGTTGAATGTATAGTAGATTATAACGGCTCTAAAAGCTGTTTTTTTAAGAAATTAAGGATTCATTCTTTTTCAACTAGTAAACTAGAATTAGAGTGGGAAATAAAAGCAATTGAATGGCCTCAGGATATAGAATGGACCGAAACGGAAGAATACATTAGTGAAGAATATAATTTAGATAATACTTCTATTGAATTTATAACAACAAGGAAAGGTTTTAGAAGAATTGTTAAAAAAATAATATAAGACTAATATAAAATGAACGACGCTTTTGTTGCTTTCTTGTATGTAGTATTCTGTCTAGTAACTATTTTCTTTGTATACCATTTATTTACTGAGTTGTCTAACAAGCACGATAAAAAGGTATCATTCAATGAAGTAATTGACACTAAGCCAATACCCGGTCGTAAATCAGTTCAATCTTGTTTATCGCATACTCAACCGGCAGCTATTGACAAATCCGCAAAAATAAAAACACAATTGGACCACCATTTTAAACAGGCGGCTCCTTTACAGTCTTATGATCACCGTAATGTAGACGATTCTCCCCCTGATTATGACTATGAAAATAGATACTTAGAAACCGATTTACGGAAAGATACTATGAAAGGATATAGTGATAATTCCAGCAATTCTAACAGCACTTTTGAAACCATACCTATGACTGAAAATCCGGACTTTTTTGACGCAACTGGTTTAGCGGTAAAAAACACCTCCGATTATGACGAAGCTAATTTTAAGCCGGACATGGAACTAACCTACACTGACTGGTTTCAAGGGAAAACACCAAGAGTATACGTTCCACCTGACTCTATAACAAATCCTAAATTTGAAAGAAAATTAAACAATAAACAGGAATTTACTGCATTAGGTGAATGGACATATCAAAATGAAACAGAGTTGAGCACCGGTAAAACTGGTAACAATATAACTGGTTATTCTTCTTTCCATAATTCGGCTGGTTCATATAACAATAAATTAGAAGTCTCTACGTGTAGTAAATAAGTTTAAAAGTTTTCTTTAATATATTTATTTTAACAAATGGATAAAGTTATACATCAAGGATATGTTGATTTACTTAACAAAATGATAGAAGTAAGACAGTTTATTAAACATGAAAACATTGAGAAAAGAGAAGTTACCTTAGAACAGGCAAAGGAAAAGTGGCCTGAATTGTTTGAACAAAATAAGGTATTGCTAGAACAATGCGTCGAAAAAGAAATGGATTTCAATAAAATGGTCTATATGTTTAGACTTAAAACACTGGTAGCCGACGGTAAAATATCAGACTACGATGCTAGTGTTGTTCACGGCAAGATGGTATATGATTCATACATGAAAAAAGATTAACTTAATTTCTTCTTTTAGTTCTTCTTTTAGTTCTTCTTTTAGTTCTTCTTTTGGATTTTCGGAACTTTCCACCACCCTTTTTACTATATGCCCCTTTTTCTGTACACTCGCATTCACGAGGGTCTTTTCTCACTGAATGGCTCCAGCTTTGCCATTTACCCAAAAGCGGGTCGATATTTGCGCGTGACTGGCGATTAATTGGATCGTCACGTCCTGCTTCTGACCGCCATTTCCCCAAACGCGGGTGGGGGCTTTCGCTAGACTTATGTTCTACATATTTCAACGGGTTATTATCTTCACAATAACATTTTTTCACAGGATCTCTTCTTCTGTCATACGCTTTCTGCATCTCCTGAATATCGTGGAAATCCGGTACTCCGACAGGGGCCTTAGCGACGGGTACTAATCCTGTCCCACGCATTTTCTTTTTAGTTCTTCTTTTAGATTTTCTTTTAGTTCTTCTTTTAGATTTTCTTTTAGTTCTTCTTTTAGATTTTCTCTTTCTACCGCGGCGCTTGCCGCCGTCTAGCGCTAGCTTCGCTGACGCCGCACGTTTTTCTAGCGCTAGGGTGCGGGCTAAATCTCTGATAACATGCACCTGTTCAGGTGACATACCTGATTGAAGCCTATTGACTTTCACTGCGTCATCAGCCGCCGCTTTTTTGTGGTCCAACTCTGCTTGTTTCACCCTCTGGTCCACCTCGCGCTGCATCTGCGCTGTCCGCGCTATGACCCGGTCGCGCATCGGTCCGTGGCGCTGGACGGGGAGCTCGACAGTAGCGTCCATATCCTTCTCTCCACGCGCCGTCCTCAGGTCTTGACCCAGTTGGTCTATTTTATCTTGCATGAATGCTATCTTCTTCATCCGGTCTTTTTCAAGCGCCAGCAACTTTTGGAGCAGCTCACGGTCCTGCTCCTGCACCCTGATCAGATTCTGCCGCGTCGTGGTCTGCTGCTCCGATTTGGTGCTGACCTCTCTAAGCTGATTCTCCTGCTCCTTTAGAGTCTCTCTTACCCCTTTTAACTTGTTGTCGCACCCATCCAGCTGGCTTCGTAGGATACCTTCTCTTGTCCTAGATAGCTCTAGCTTGGATATTGCCTGTTCCTGTTCCTGTTTCACAGACATCTTTCTTATATATTATACTAAGATTAAATTATTTTAAATAGCTAGAATAAAAGTTGACTGGTATTGAATAATCAGAACACCATTCCAAGGCTTTACTAACTTGATATTTTTCACAAGTAGATTTAACAGATTCTAACTTCTCTTTATTGTTTAATATTTCAAGTGTCTGTTTTATTGAATCCATTTGAGCCATTGAAAAGTTCTTATTAAACTGAGTAATTTGATCAATGTATAAGTCCATAAAAGCTAGCGTTTCAAAGTCTTGAAAAAGGGACAGATCATTGTAATTTTCTGTTTTATCTATAACATTCAAGAGAACGTCCATTTCTTCCATTGGACAACCCTGATAACCCTTAAATATAATATATTTTTCAGAATTGGCTATTCTGCTTGTTTTAGGCTTCATTATCGTGAAAGAATCATAGTACATTCCAATTAAATAAATCATTTGTAGAGATAACCTTGTAAAAATATCAAAAAACTTAATAACAAAGTAACCTCCTTTTTTTTGAATTAATAGATTAGATATTATCTCACACAGTAGCAGTTGGTAAGACATTTCCTCCTGTTTATTAAAGTCGCCGCTAAAATCAAATCCACCGTCCGCTGTAACTAACTCGCAGCTATTAGGACCAACTGTATCTGCAAAATGAAGAATATTATTCTTTTTATACAAATTACCTGTATTGTCAATTCCATAATGTATCTTAACATTGTTATGTCTAAGGAATCTTTTAGCCTTGCTCCAACCAGGTATATCTTTTTCAGTTGACCGCAGGGTTATGCCGTGACAGTTATACTTATATTCATGTCTATTCAATGTATCCACCGTAGCCTGTATAAATCCACCAGGTCCTTCCGCTAAATGTCCGCATTTAATATTATCACACAGTGGAATAGAACATTCATTAAGTATTTCTATCATTTTAAAGTAAGATCGAGACAAAGGTTTTATATTAGCTATACTATCACCTTCGCGACAACGAGAGGACAAATAAATTAATTCGTAATCATTTGTTATTTTCTTGACATTATCCCACTCTTTTATATCTGTTGTATCAATTTCTTTCTTTATATTTGATAATAGTGTCCATATTTCTTTATTAATAAAAATAGCGTTCATATTTTCCCGCTTGCTTGGAATTAAAGGTAATTTAATTTCAATAAAAAAATCTTGGTTCATTAAATTAATATAATATCTTTTCTTTATAATCATTGCGACCGAGGAGTTGCCGGTCCAGTATCGGATATCTCTACTAAGACACTCTGTTTTTTCCAGTTATCTCCTTCTTTTCTATTAACCTGCCATACCAGATTTTCATGCGGCATGTCCGTAACTTTTGCTTCTGCCAAAGCATATCCTAGCCGCTCTCTCCGGTCTTTGCTTTCAGTATCAGAAACCCACCATTCACCATTTGGATATTCGGCAGCCGTAGGAGCAATGTAATACAGCCACATATTTGACTCTTCCTGTGTCTTTTTATAAACTGGTGGCCGGACTTCCACGTCTACTATTTTGTCCTTGTTAAAATCATATCCCGGTATAGAGTCTAAATTATAAACACCATTAATGTCGTCAGCGTATTCACCTTCTGCGCCACTAATAACAATATTCCTAGGAGCCGAAATCCATTTGTTATATTCTTTATGTAATCCAATCGGGTGCCCGTCTTCATTCAACTGCTTTGCTTTACCAACTGTTTTCTTGTCGAATGGATTATATAAATAAGGTTCTTCTCTTTCTTTTCTCTTCTGGTCCACTATTTTTTTAGCCTGTTTTCTTCTAATCGCCGCCTGTAATTTAATAACTGCACCGGGTTCTTGCTTTTGATTTTTTGACTTTGGACTGCCATCAAGGGTATCTTTTAGGTCTTCTTCAGCAAGTAAATCCTCCATCATATTAGAAGAGTTAAATTCAGAATTTAACTCCGGTTCTAGGTCCGGGTCCACTTTCTTAAATACAAACCACCGGTTTAAGAAAGACAAATCGAGTATTTCTTGTGGCGTATCTGGGTCCGCCTCCAAATATTTAGAATAGGCCTGCTTAAAATATCCATTCGATACGGTTAAGAAGAAATCTTTTTCTGTCCCGGTCG
>Ga0307986_10002570_pt1 | contig 12976 bp, 10 predicted proteins | sample EllFjometageno82_FD_203170 | JGI IMG/M metagenome (GOLD analysis project Ga0307986, IMG submission 203170) | Marine microbial communities from Ellis Fjord, Antarctic Ocean - #82 | ecosystem: Environmental > Aquatic > Marine > Unclassified | place: Southern Ocean | collected 2014-10-09
CAACATAGTTTCGGGGAGAGCGGCGATAAAAGTATATCGTGTGTGGAATTTAACACTGACAAAACGTATAACATACGGGAATCGAACTTAGATGTCCCGAAGAAAAAAATAGTATACGTTAGCATTGCCGACATAGAGACGTTAAACATAGACAAGCATACGACCGGCGATAACAAAGTAAAGATAACCGTGAAAGGTAATAGCGAAGAGTTTAAAGCTCTAAAAAAAACCAATCTGTACAAGGAATTACTCGCTAAGCAGGGAGTAGCGGTCTCGTTCAAACACGATGAGTCCATCGCGCCCGTGTGTGATAACCCGATCGGTCCGTCCGGGGGAAACGAACTGTCGTTCGAAGAGATCCTTAAGGAGCTGGTACGGTGTGAGCGAAATCCGTATTTATCCAAGATATACCAGGGTATCGTGTACGATAATCATATTCAAACACGTGATATTTTTTTTTTATAAATCCATATATAAATAAGTATGATAACCACAAATATATCCGAATTGTATAAACCAATCGACCGAGAGGAGGTAAACATAAACAATCTTCTTGAAAATTTCGGTCGTTCGAAAGAACAGGACCGATCACCACCCCGACAACGGGAGGAATACAGATCACCACCCCGACAACGGGAGGAATACAGATCACCACCCCGGCAACGGGAGGAATACAGATCACCACCCCGGCAACGGGAGGAATACAGATCACCCCCTCGGCAACGAGAGGAATACAGACCACCACCCCAGCAACGAGAGGAATACAGACCACCACCCCAGCAACGAGAGGAGTACAGACCACCGCCCCAGCAACAACCGATGTACGTACCACCGCCCCCTCAGCAAAAACAAGAGGAGTACTCACCGCCGCCCCCGTGTAATTGCTTGAATTGCCAAAAAAAACGGATGGATGCTCAAAGTGATGCCCCGGAATCAGCGACAGAAGATGAGTCGGTGGTTGCTCAAAGCAGTACATCGAGCGAGCCATTTTTATACGGAGCGGCCAGCGAGAACGACATTATAATACTGGGTATCCGGTATGAATATATAGTATTAATTATGTTATTATTGATACTGTTATTATTAGTCTATCTGATTAAAAAAAAATAAATTATAAAAATTATTTGTTTTATAATATAAAACAAATGTTATCAGGTGAACATATGATGACGACGTCAGCGAGCTCTAATTCTGTTTACGCAATGGGCGGGGTTATTCTTCTCCTAGTGTTATTATACGTATTCGTGTTAATGCCGTACTCGGTATCATTGGCCGTTCGCGACCCCAGATTCCAAACGAAGGACAACGATGAACCAGCCAACGCAATGAATATCACGGAGGTGATCGGATCGGGTCTGTTCCCAGTGCTTTATTTAATTACTCGGGCGTGGATTCCGGACCCGAACTAAAGAACTGCGTTACCATAATTTATTATTTATTTATTAATAATAAATAAATATGAGTTGTTTATTTATATCGATCGGTAAGCTACTGGATATACCAGCGGACGAAGTCCGAGCGAGCGTGTGCGACTTCATGGAATCCAATTTAGACACGTCGTACCAGGACATGGCAATTGAAGAATGGATTAAATGGCAACTAGATTCCAATCCGAGCGAATACATACGTACTATGCGCGGTGCATCTACCTGGGGCGGTGCGATGGAAATATCTATGTGCACGTTACTATACACGTGCGATATTCGCGTGTACGATGTGTTTAACCCCGATAAAATAGTGGCTGAATTCGTGCGCAGTGATTTTCACAGCGCGCCGCGTCAACTACGCATCAGCTGGTCGGGTAGTCATTACGAACCCATTGTTTATTAAAATCGAATTCAATTAATAAAAATATATGTACAGATATAATATGAACGACAATATATCGAAGGAAATACTCGAATGTTATATTAACGATGAGGGGTTGGTCGCTCATCAGATTAATACGTACGATGAATTCATGACACACGGCATCGCCGATATCATCTCATCGGACCGAACGCAATTACCCGACGGGATGTTTATGATCATCACCAATCCCATTGTAGAATCGCCATTCGTATACGAATCAACGCGAGAACTACGGGTCCTGTACCCGGACGACGCCCGGCAGCGGGATTTAACATACACCTGTAAAGTATACGTCACCGTTACCATCGTGGATGACATATTAGAAACCACCCAGATCCAGCACCGAGTACTATTGTGCGAACTACCGTGCATGCTGGGGTCCCAATACTGTAACCTATTCAATCTAACGCCCCCCGAAAAGATTAAAAACAATGAATGCGAATTCGACCACGGCGGTTATTTTATTATCAGAGGTAAGGAGAGGGTGGTTGTCCCTCAAATAAGGGCCGTGTACAACATCCCTAATATATTCGGTAAGGATAGCAACGATAGATACATGGCCGAGGTCCGGAGCATATCGGACATAACCGGGCATTCGGTGCTGATTAAAATGTACATGGATACGACGAATTACAAAATAAGCATATTACTACCGTACATGAAGAAGGAAATACCTATTATTATATTACTGAACGCGCTGGGTCTCGCCGACTTTGATACTATAAGCAGGTTTATAGGAGTCGACCATCATTTAACACCTCGAATTATCAAAAAGAACAATTTCTATGCTAGATTATGCCACGATTTATTAGACGAGAATATCCAATCAGTCGCTCTCAATTATATCGGGCTGAATTCTAACCGGGAAGAATCTACCCATCGGGATACGTACTCGTGTGTGGATTATGCCATGCAAATCATAGACACTGAATTATTCCCTCATCTGGGGTCGACGTGTAACTCCGACGAAAAAATACATTACATCTGTTTCATGATCAGACAGCTTATCAACACGTTCACTGGGGTGCGCGTCATCGATGATCGGGATAATTACGCTAACAAACGAATCGAGTCCACCGGTATGCTATGTAATGATTTGTTCAGGCAGTTGTTCAGGAAGCAGAAAGATACGTTACTCAATCTGATGGATAAAAAGAAAAACATAAATGACATGACGAATATCATGACCAAGATAAATACAATCACAAAGGGGTTTATTCATTGTTTCGGGACTGGCAACTGGGGCGTTCCGAAAACCGCGTATATACGACCCGGAGTGTGTCAGGTGCTGTGCCGGTTATCGTTCGGGTCGACGCTATCCCATAAGAGACGGCTTTCAATCCCGATAGGCAAGGAATCTAAAAACACCCAGATCAGGCAGATAGGGGGGTCCCAGACAGGGTTCATATGTCCATGTGAGACACCCGAGGGACAGTCGGTGGGGATCGTCCTCAACCTAACCCTGTTCTGCAGTATAACGATAACCACCCCTTATTATATCGTAGCTGAAACCGTCAGTAATTGCAAGCATTTCGCGTTGACATTCGACGAGGCCCGGGAGACGAATACCATAATATTCATTAACGGGGTCGTATATGGGGTATCGACCAACCCGGTCGAACTCGTGCGAGAATTAAAGCACCTGCGGCGCCTAAACAGCATAGATAAACGCTCCTCGTTCGTCTATAATAACGTGGATGACTGCGTTTTTATCAACACGGACGCCGGAAGATTATCCAGACCGGTGCTGACCATACGCGATAACAAACTGACTATATTAGACAATGCGGTTATCACTCGGTGGAGCGACCTGGTCGATAATAACTACGTCGCGTACATTGACGTCATCGAATCCAATTCCAGTGTGATTGCGTTTTACGATTCGGAAATCAAAAACGCAGCGGTCGATTACTGTGAGATCTCACCGGCCGTTATTTTGGGTGTTATGGGATCCATTATCCCCTGGCCCGATCACTCGCAATCACCCAGGAATTGCTATCAAACGTCAATGGGCAAGCAGGCGATGAGCATGTACTCGCTATCGTATAAGACCAGGAAAGATACGGTGTCCCACGTATTAAGCTACCCGCAAAAACCGCTAGTGTCCACCGATCTTTCCGGTATGATGGGCTTCAACGACATGCCATCCGGTATCAACGCGATAGTCGCTATAGCTGCGTACACGGGTCAAAACCAGGAGGATTCAGTGTTGATCAACGGGCGCGGTATCGACTTTGGGTTGTTCGACGCGGTATCGTACCGAACGCATGTATTCGTGGAGAAGAAGAATAATAACGAGTGCATCGATGAGTTCTGCGTGCCGCCGATACGCAGCCGGCGGTCAGATGTCAATTATTTCATGCTGGACTCCTCTGGTATTGTGAAAGATCGGTACCGCAACGGGGAGCAAGTGTACGTCGACCGAAACGACGTGATTCTGGGACGGACGGTGTACAATAAGAAATCCGGGAATAACGAAATCATCGACAATAGTGTCGTTATAAAAAAGGGCGAGGAGGGGTACATTGATAAGGTGGACATTTCGTGCACCCCGGACGGGTATAAGATGATAAAGATTGTAATCCGCCAGCCCAGGATTCTCGAGGTGGGCGACAAAGTCGCCTCCCGGTCCGCGCAAAAAGGAACCGTCGGGTCTGTTATCCGACCGGAAGACATGCCTTTCAGCGCAAGTGGCATGACCCCCGACGTAATTATAAACCCCCACTGTATTCCCAGTCGTATGACGATCAATCAGTTAATGGAGAGCGCCCTGGGTAAATCGTGCTTGATGGAAGGCGTATTCGGAGATGCGACCCCGTTCAAGAACAAAGGCGACATAGCCGATGAGTTACGCCAGCGACTCCACGACAACGGATTCAACGGCGGCGGCTCCGAGGTGTTATATAACGGGTTCACGGGCGAGCCGATGGGGGAATTCTTCATCGGACCCGTTTACTATCAGCGTCTGAAGCACCTTGTGAAGGATAAACTCCACGCGCGTGGAGGGGGTCAGGTAACGACATTGACGAAACAGCCACTGGAGGGTCGGGCGAGGGACGGGGGGTTGCGATTCGGAGAGATGGAACGGGATTGTATGATATCACAGGGTACTTCCAAATTCATAAAAGAGCGGTTATGCGAGCAATCCGACCCGTATAACATACCCGTGTGTGATACGTGCGGCAGCATACCTCTGTCGGCCGATAAGTGCGGGATATGCGAGCAATCCACCATTGAGCATATAGATATCCCGTACATCAACAAACTGGTGCTTCAGGAACTCAACTGCATGAGTTTAAAAACCGTTATAGAAATATAAAAACGATATATAAAATAAGTTCTAATATAATTGGGTATATAATGACGACCAAACAACGGTATACCCAATTAGATCCTATATCCCATATTATAAAGCGACCAGATATGTACTGCGGGTCTGTTAAATTCAGGGAATCACACGAATATACGTACGTAGACGACCGCGTTACAAAGACCAAGATTTCGACATGTCCAGCGCTGCTGCGCATATTCGTCGAGGTTCTATCGAACGCTATAGATAACGCGCAGCGCAGTAGCGGTACCTCGGAGCCGTGTAAAAAAATAAAAATTGACGTCGACGCAGCTACCGGTATGATAAGTATCTGGAATGACGGACAGGTTATCCCGATTGAAATAAATAACGACACTCACATGTACAACCACACGATGATTTTCGGACAGTTATTGACGGGGTCTAATTACGACGACACCGAGGACCGCGTGGTGGCGGGGCGAAACGGGTTAGGTAGCAAGTTATGTAATGTTTTCTCGTCCACGTTCGTGGTAGAAGGCTGCGACCCGGTAAACCACAAAACCATCCGACAGGTATGGACCGGTAACATGCGACACACCGACGGTCCCGTTGTTAAGACCAAGAAATGTAAAAAGGGATTTACTAAAATTTCATGGATCCCTGATTTTAAGTTATTCGGCATCACCGAATACCCCCCGAGCATACTGGACATGTATAGGAAATATATCACGGATGCGTCGCTCGTATCCAAATTACCACTGTACTACAATGACGCGTGTATTAAAATCGGCAGTCTGCGTGATTACGCTCGGTTATTCACGCAGGGTGACGAGTCGGGAGACCGACTTGTGATAAAGACCGACACGTGCGATGTCTTTTTATGTCCCCGGCCCGACGGGGAAACGTTCGACCATGTGTCGTTCGTAAACGGTAATTATACGCGGTTGGGAGGCGTTCACGTGGACGGGTGGAGCGAGGCAATATTCAGACCGATTGTAGACTATATCAACGGTAAAGTCGTCGTCGGGAGTGCTAAAAAACGGCATAAAATAAACATCTCGGACGTCAAGCAATTTTTCCGGTTGTTTTTAGTGTCCACGCTGGTGCGACCGGAGTTCGACGGACAGGATAAACACCGATTAGAATCGCCGGACGTGAAGACGGAGGTCACCCCGTCCATTATTAAAAAGGTATTGAAATGGGCCGTGATTGACAAGATCAAGAATATTTTACGGAGCAAGGAAGTGCTAACGACGGTAAAAAAAGGGGAAAACTCGAGAATCTACCAGAAGATCGACGGGTACGACCGCGCCAATAATGCCGGTGGTAGACGGTCGAGCGAGTGCACCCTGATAATTTGCGAGGGGCTCTCTGCGAAGACGTACGCCGTAGCTGGTATAAATAAGGGGCTCTACGGTAAGAAAGGGCGTGATTGGTTCGGTATACTGCCGTTAACCGGTAAACTATTGAATGTAAAAAACGCGTCGACATCGTCCATCAACTCTAACAAGGTGGTCAGCAACCTTATTAGTGTGATCGGTGCAAAGTACAACGTTGATTACGCGTCCGACAACGTAAAGTCTCTAAACTACGGTAAAATACTGATTATGACCGACGCCGACCACGACGGTATACACATCGAGGGTCTAATCATTAATTTAATCAATACCCTGTTCCCCAGTCTGCTGGCCCGGAGTTCGCCGTTCATCATCAGTATGAAAACCCCGATTGCGCGAATCACCTTCAAAAATAAAAAGATGGATGATAAGTTATTTTACGACGAGCATAATTTTAACAATTGGTTAGCAGCGCCCGCCAGTGATCCGTACACGGTTAAATACTACAAAGGGTTGGGGACGACCAAAATAGAAGATGTGGCTGACACGTTCGGGTCAAAGATGGTTTCGTATGATTGGACCGAGGACACCAATAGTAACATTGACAAAATATTCCATCGGGATTTCACGGATGAGCGGAAGCGATGGATAGGATCGTATACGCGGACGGGAACTTCCTTCTCGTTAGATAACGTGGCCACTTCATGCGTCATGCACATCTCCGATTTCATGTGTCACGAAATGATTAAATTTTCACTGGCGGATTGTCAGCGCAGCATACCGTGTTTAATCGATGGGTTTAAAGAGTCTCAGCGCAAAATATTGTTCTGTGTCAAGAAACGAAATCTCAAGTATAACGGCACTTCGCTGAAAGTCGCTCAGTTGAGCGGATACACGGCTGAACACTCCAACTATCACCACGGCGAGCAAAATCTACACGATACTATCATATCGATGGCCAACGACTTTGTGGGGTCGAACAATATACCGTTGCTGTACCGGGACGGTCAGTTCGGAACCAGACTGGACGGGGGGTCGGACGCGGCGAGCGCGCGTTATATATACACTAAAATGGACGTGTTAACCGAATTTATATTCAGACACGAAGATGACCCGATACTAACGTATAAGTTCGACGATGGCGACCGGGTCGAGCCGGAGTTTTACGCGCCTATAATCCCCATGATATTGGTGAACGGATCCGTGGGCATAGGCACTGGGTGGTCGAGTAATATCCCATCGTATAACCCCTTGGATTTAATAGCTGCAATTAAGCAGTGGCTGACGTACAAGGACGATGATTGCGTGGTTTACGACGATAACCGGGACATTGTGGTTTCCATGTTCGATGAAATCCATCCTTGGTACAGGAACTTCAAGGGATCTATCCAGCTGAAAGAGTCCGGGAAATACATAACCAGGGGTGTGAGCGAGGTGACAAATAACAAGGTCGTCGTTACCGAACTACCGATCGGGGCGTGGACCAATAAATTCAAGGAACGGTGCGAGGATTTGATTATCAGTAAGCGTCTTAAATCAATGAAGAACTACTCGCTCCCCACCACGCCCAATTTCGTAATTGAACATGTATCGAGCGACGCAGCCGTGATATCAAAGGATCTTAAATTAGACACGTCACTGTCCACCAGTAACATGGTGGCGTTTTCAGTCGACGGGCAAATAACCAAGTATAACAGTCCCGACGCCGTCATTGATCATTACTGCGGGACCAGATATGCAATGTACACCAAGCGAAAGATGTACCAGATCGACAAGATCGACAGCGATATCCGTATATTGCGCGATAGAATTACCTTCATCAACCTTTTTCTAACCCGCGAGATCGACATGGTCAGCAGCACGGACGACCATATAACTGTCATGTTGAAAAAACTAAAGGTGAACGAGATCGACGGGTCCTACAATTTCCTATTCGATATGCCAATCAGGAGCCTGACCAAGACCAAAGTCGACGGCTTCTCGACCAAGCTCGGGGATCTGCGCGCGGAAAAGACTGAGATAGAAAACAAGTCCGAGACGGCCATGTGGCTGAGCGATTTAACCGACTTGGAGCGCGAATACAACAAGGTGTATAAATAATAGTTAAATATATATATAAAAATGTAATTTATAATCACTTCGATATTATAAATCATAAACGATGAGCATGCATGATATTAAATCAACCCCTGATACTTTCAGCGACATAAAAGTATCGACTAAAACGTATATAGCGAGTAGTAACGTAGACATTGATATTTACGGGCTGTTCGACTGCATTAGCGTAACCGCGTATGCGGTTGCTGAAAAAAAGAGGGGTCGCCGGAAGAAGAACGCCGTGATACCGGAGTTGCAGCATCTAGATGAGGGGGCTGTAGTGACCGTTAAATGCGAAGATAGAATTAAAGGGGTTGATTTGAATTCTAAAAAAAACAAGAAACAGAACTGGTTCAGGAACGCGATCACCGTTGTTATTTTCATTGACAAGTTTATCAATTTCAAAGTATGTAAAAACGGCACGTTTCAGTTAACGGGGTGTAAGCATGTGGAGCATGCTATATTTTGCGTAAATTATATCAAGGATTTGATAATCGAGCACCAACTATTCGTGTATAAATCACCCACTGCGACCAACGACGATATAACTATATTTATAATCCCGTCCATGCGGAACATAGATTTCGATATTGGGTTTAAGATCGATAGACAGCGGTTGTACGATGTACTGTCTAAAAACACGAAATTATTTTGTTTACTGGAAGCATCGTTCGGGTACACGGGTGTCAATGTCAAGATCCCCATTACAAAAGACCGACATACGGTGCCGGTCAAAAAAATCACATGCAACTCGGCGAACACCGAGTACCTGATAATCGATGCCATGTACGGCGAATACCTAGATACGCTGGACGAAGCCGCCCGAAAGATGAAGGAGAAAACTAAATACAACACCTTCCTAATCTTTCACAGCGGAAAGATTATATTATCGGGTATTTCTTCCGGGTTGATGGAGGACACGTACTACGAATTCGTAAACTACCTACTACAGTCGTACAGTGAGATCAAAGAAACCCTATATGAATGAATAAAAACGAAAAAGTTACCCGAATAACCAGTACTAATTAACGCGCAATAATGGAAGTCAAACGTAAACTCTCGTTACCCGAGATCACTTATATAATAGATTTTATAAAACCGTTTACTAATTTACCCGAACAAACATCGACGTCGATAATAAACGGTCATAAACGGTTGCTCATCGACCAGTTATCCGACGTGGAAATTTACCCGTCGCTCGTCGATAAACTCAAGGCGCGGATAGAGCTAGAATTCAATACGAGCATCATTCACCCCGGGGAATGCGTTGGTATAGTGTGCGCTCAAAGTATCGGCGAGAAGAATACCCAGACCGCGCTGAACACCTTTCACAAAGCGGGGCAGAGCGAAAAAACTATAACCGAGGGGGTTCCGCGGTTCCAGGAGTTGATTAATACGACCAGGCACCAAAAGATCGTAAGCCACACCATATACATGACCGAGTCGTACAGCGATATACACTCGATCATAGATAAAACATGCGGGTTATTGAAGTCTATTTACGTAAACGCCATCTACGACGATATCAGTATCCTAGACGATATATCGGGGGATGATGGTTGGTACGCGTTATACGACCTGATATTTGACCAGTCGTACAAAGCATTAACCCGGGTAGCCCGCATTAAATTAAACCTGAAGAAATTAAGAGAGAATAAAATAACGATGCTGTATGTATGTGAATTAATAAACGAGGCGTATAACGATATCCATTGCACATTCTCACACTTGGACCTGTGCACTGTGGACATTTACACGGATACTTCGTTCCTGGCATCGGACAACGACATCCAAACGTACGTCGAGGAATGCGTCATTCCGAATATACGACAGCTCCATGTATGCGGCGTCAAGGGGGTGAACGAAGTATTTTATACCAAGCGAGACGATTTATGGATCATAGAAACGAACGCTACATCTCTCAGCTCTGATACGTTCAATAATATACTTACTATAGAATGTGTTGACAAGTTAAAAACCTTATCCAATAATATATGGGATATATATGGGATCCTGGGGATCGAGGCGACCAGGAACTTTTTAATACAAGAGTTTATAGGTATAATGGACGGTATAAACATCTGCCACGCCAAACTACTGGTCGACCGGATGTTATACGACGGGACCATCCAGTCGATCTCGAGGTATACATTGAAGAACGATAGTTCGGGGGTGCTGGGTAAAGCATCATTCGAAGAATCGCTGGACAACTTTTTAAACGCATGCATGAAAGGCGAGGTGGATAATACGAACGGGGTATCAGCGTCTATAATGTGCGGCAAACGTTGTAGATCCGGTACCGGGATTGTAGATCTCAAAATAAAAATATAAATTTATTTTATTATTATATAATAAAACAAAATGCCTTCTAGTCAAAATCAAGATCTCATTAAGAATGTATTTCTGGTAGTATTACTTATCACAGCGGTGGTGATATTTTATATGCTCGCTAAGTGTTCCTCGTGGTTCGGTCTTAGCCCGGGTGATGCCGCGGGTTTTACCCGGACGGAAACATTCAATCGTATTAATACCGACATGACAAAACAGTTAGCAGTTAAGCAGAACGAGAATATCAAATTAAAGGGTATTGCAGGACGGATGGATAATAAAAACAAGGAGTTGTACACGAGGCTTAATGAAACGACGTCCAGTCACGGCGCTGATAAAGCTATAATGACGAAAATGGACACTGCGGGAAATCGATTAAAGAAGTTATCGACTAACCAAGGGAATGCCCTGCGTAACATCAAAACAAGATTGGAGACATTCGTATCGGATTACCATAGATCGAACGTCGAGAGGTTTGTACCCCCAGTCAGTGGAGGAGGGGGCCTAGCCCCGGCAGCGACCACCGCAGAGCTCGCCGCACAGATCGCCGCAACGAAGACCAACATAGCTAAAGAAGACCAGGAGCGCGACAAAACCCTTGGCCAACTCCAGCAAATAATAGATGCGATAGGTAATCTGCCCGCCGGCGATGGGAGTGACAATACAAACGCGATGCTTTTCGGAACTCATGCGTCCGATGGATCACCCGGGGGATCTAATCATTTCTCTACGTTCGACAACAGCGAGGTGATCAATAACTGCACGAAAAAATTATTAGCCATGGGTGGTGGTGATTCGTATATGAGGGACGTGACAAACCCCAATGACGCAGATACATGCGTCACTGGGACTGCGACTGGTATAAGACAAGATATCATCAATAGATCTGGTCCCGGCGTGCACTGTGCTTATTCACAGGCTCATTGCGATAACAGCAAAGGATTTTATAACCTTGGTATCTGCAAGGATAATAGCACCGGAAAGTGTGATTCCTGGCCCAGCGAGAAGACCTCGACAGATAACGATTTCTTGCAACAAATGGCCGGAACACTTTCACAGGCTGATTTCGACGCGTTAATCGCTAAGGGACAAGATCCGTCACAACGTAAAGAGAATCCTACAGTGGGCGCCATCGATAGCGTCGTCGGTTCCGTCGCTGGTGAAGGCTTCCAATCACATAAAAAGAAGGAGAAATTCGGTCAGGACTACGCGAGTATGGCTTCTTTGAGGTGGAAAGCATACGCGTTCATCCACGCCGACTGGTGCGGTCATTGCAAAAACACCATGCCCGAGTGGCTCAAATTCGTGGAGTGGCAGAAAAGAAGAAATGATGATATTATAGTGTACACTATCAACGAAGCTAATCCCATGGGAGAACATGAACAGATGATATTCGAGGGATCGCAGAAATTCCTCAAGGGATTCCCGTGTTTCTCTAAACAGAATTCCAACGGTGAGCACTTCGAAGTTAATTCACCGAGGACTTTCGACGGGTTCATGGCCGCGTACCTCGAAATGCTGCAGTAAGGATGCAACCCTGGGGTGGCGTAACAATTAATATATTATATTTAAAACTAAAGAAAATATAATACAAAATGAATTTACTTTTCTTTAGTAAACAATGTAATGACTGCAAAGAATTAATCCAATTTATAAATAGTAACCTTGCTGTACCCGACAACAGTCTTAAATTTATATTGCTGGATGACGCTGAATTAATTAGCATCGTATCACCGTATATCACCGAGGTACCCAGTGCGGTCAGCATAGATCCAACCTCCAATGTTATTAACTCGATATACAAAGGGGTCGATGAATCATTTAAATACCTAAAATCTCAATATCCACAAGCGGTAGTTGATACATTTACACCCCCTCAGCAACAACAGCAGCAACCACCTCAGCAACCCCAGCAACCACCTCAGCAACAGTACCAACCACCTCAGCAACAGTACCAACCACCCCCTCAGCAACAGCAACAACAGTACCAACCACCACCCCAGCAACCGCAACAGTACCAACCACCACCCCAGCAGCAACAACAGCAGCAACCACCCCCCCAACAGCAACA